>Ga0316214_1000001_pt1 | contig 119392 bp, 194 predicted proteins | sample NRE4metagenome_FD_207797 | JGI IMG/M metagenome (GOLD analysis project Ga0316214, IMG submission 207797) | Spruce roots microbial communities from Maridalen valley, Oslo, Norway - NRE4 | ecosystem: Host-associated > Plants > Roots > Unclassified | place: Norway: Oslo | collected 2017-09-15
AAAAAGGCCTTGATGATAGACGGAGAATTAGTATGACGGATGTTGAATTGGAAATTGAAAGACTTGCAAAACTGGCTGACAGTGACACAGTTCAGGATATGGACTCTGATCCTGTAGAGCCGGACCTAGAAATCGGATGGATAGTGGAGGCTATTGATGGATCTAAGTAAGATTAGATACTTCTATCCTGTCCTCAATGAAAAAGGCGAAATGGTAGCGCTGTGCACGACCAAGCCTGAGGCTGCGAAGATTGCTGGTCCTGACGATGAGATCGGAGTCGTCCCCATCGGGCTGCTCAACACAAATCTCGGAGTGGCCAAGTACACGCCTCCTACTCCTGCTGTGACGACCTACGGGGAGTACGTAGGAGAGACCGACCTGAGGCCTCAGAAGGCCCGTACAAGGCCTAGCACAGCCGCTCAGGTAATCCAGCAAGGGTCACTGGCTGACAGGCTCGCAGCGGACGGCTATGACCCTCTGGATCTGGACAGTTCTGATGCCGAGTTCGATGAATATTACGCTGGTCCTCCCAGCACGGCTTTTGCCAGCGGAGAATTCGATGTGCCTCCAGCATGGGGGAGCGTTTGAACAACCATGACTATGTAGAGAATTACTACATAAGAACTGGCATCTCCACTGTGATTGGATGTAGGCATTGTCCCTGGGCTTCGAGCGCAGATACGTCAGAGGTCCAGGGATGGCCTTGGGTGCTATATCAATCAGCACAGGGTCATAAGGAATGTCTCAATAGCAATGATATAGGCTTGTTGGTAACTTATTGCAAATGTGAGGGCTACAGACAGGGACACTGGAATACATGTCAACAGGATTTGACTTTGCAGGTGTATGCATTATCTGCTGGGAAAACTACGAACTCAAAGAAACTCCGGACGGAATCGTGTGGGATATTTGCTATAGATGTTGGGAGTTTGAAGAAGCCTGCAAGAACAAGCCCGGCTTTCTCGAAAATTACAGGACGTACGTCTCAGAGAAGGGTGGTAGCAAGTGAGCGAGATTCTAGAGGATAACATGGTGTATCCTGAAAATGGATTACCGTTTTGTAAGGACTGTGGTTAGTTATGGACGATTTCTGGCTGATTGATTTCACTATCATTCCTGTAGACAACTATCTAAGATCCCCAGGCTTGAAGTTCAAATGCGTGGCCTGTAAAGAAGGCTGGGAGTCCAAAGTGTACCGTGAAGGGGAGTGCCTTTACAGCGCTATACAGGAACTTTACAGAGATCATGGCATAAAGCATAAGTAAGGGCCAGAGGGAATATTCCCTCTGGCCCGCTGTCATACCAGATCAATGAATCTATGTTCTGTAGTGCTCATTGCGAGGATTTCACGCATTCCTTCCAGGCTCGTCCTTCGTCCTGCTTCCTCTGGACATTGAGTAGAAAGATGTCGCTAGCAGGATCACGTCTCTCAGGCGGCATGAAGAGGTACAGCAGCTCTGTTACCTCAGTACTCAGATTGAACTCTTTGATGTCCTCCAGGGTGACTCCCAGCCTGTGTAGAGCGTGTCCTACGATACAGCCAGCTGCGTAATTGCCGTCCTGGCCAATATCGAAGTAGGCACAGTGTAGTATTCTGGGATTTCTGTCCTTGCTGGAAAGCTTATAGACGTGCTCGGGATAAGAATCAGCAACTTCTATGACCTTATCCGCCAGCTGCTGAGAGGTGAAATCAAATGTCATATTCTCCATCTTCATCTCCTTCATACTCTGAATCACTGTCGTAATCTTCTGACGCTATACTCCAGATAACTTTGTCATCTCGCCAGTCTATTGGATTATCCCAAGTAACTTGAAGGATGTCTCCGCAATGAACGAAATAGTCGTCCTTCTTAATGGCAGAGATTGCAGCTTCTACATAAGCTTGAAGATCTTCAGGATCTACTACTCCAAGGGCTATAAGGTTGTTGAGAATCTTAATCCTGAGAATTCTTTCGCCTTGACTACTCATCATCTTCCTCTACTACATAAACTTCGACACGCTCATAGTCAGCGCCAGGATCCTCCTGATACCACCTTACGTCAGTCCTATCTCCGGCTGCTCTTGTTTTACGAGTATTCAGACGGAAATATCCTGGCTCAAAATACAGCTTCATGTACTCAAGGTCGGTAATCTGGCCGAAAGCCTGGTGGGCTGCCTTTGTCCAGGCAGGATAGCCATTGATGCCAGGCTCGCCAAGAGCTTTGATGACAGAGACATCCCGAACAGCAAAACTGCTCTTGGGAATTACCTTATCGCCTACTTTGAATTCTGCCATCAGGCACCTCTCAGATAACTACGAGCAATATCCACCATACGGTAGTGAGTTTCTTCTCCCAAATCAGACCAGCCTTCTTGCCATTCGGCTACTTCCTTCATGAACTCGCCAAGCAGAACAGCTGAAGTCACCTTAGCTTGCCTGCCGTCCTCAATGATGGTCAGGGCTGCTTCCATGAGGTCTTTCTCCTCTGAATCCCTCTTGGCTCTAAAAGCGCTTACGATGTCTTCATGACTCATCAGTGTTCTCCTCTGGGAATAGTAGGCTTCGTCCATTCTCGGTAAGTCCGAACATCACTGCCTGCTCCAGAGTCTCAGCGTAGTACCAGTCCACGTGTCCTAGGCAGTCGTAACCAGTCGAGTCACATGAGGCTGAGACCGTTGCGTAGCGGCCGTCTTTTAGGCGTAGGAGCGCGTGCACGTCCTCTTCGGCATAGCTACCCTTCCAAGCGCTGAAAGCCTCCAGAGAGGCCAAAGCAGACGGCTCTGGGGCCTCTTCCTCGCCACTGTTCCACCCCAATGCGCGGCCTCCACTGAGTAGATGGCCGTAGCGACTGATGAATCCCTCTAGATCCATATCTATATTAGTGTTTCCGTACATGATTAACCCCTCTACTGAAATAAGAGCTGGAGGGAATTCCCTCCAGCTCTATACTAGCACGACCACGCTGTGTCTGCAACCCTAGCTATTCCATCCGTCTGACTGTGATGTGTAGGCCACAAGCACTTTCTTTGCATTAGATCGCTCATTGTTACATCTTTTATGAGCAAGGCGGATATTCCATGACGCATGTGCTCCGCCTTGCGCTCGTTCTTTCACATGATCTCTAGAAGCATTGGCCTCTGAAACATAGTTTCCACATAGCCAACATTTGTAACCATCCCTCTCCATCAGCTTTCTGATGGTTATGCCTGGCTTACCAGTTCGAGGCCTTCCTGTTCTTTTAGGCAAAGCATCACCCGTAGAACGCAGTCAGGTACCATTGGGGACCTTGATCTGGAACTGGAATACCCATCTCGATAAGATGATTGTTCAAGACATCTTCCCAGCCTTCATGAATAGGGTCCAGATAAGGTATAACTTTCATGCCAGTCCACTCTGTAAACATTCGAGAGCTGTCAATACACAGGTAAGGAAGACCATAGTCATAGGAGCCTGCCAGTCCCCAGTAGATATCTCCCAAGGCCTTCTCTTCAGCATTGACTGCTGCAAAATAATCATCTAGCTCAGTGCGATGTTCAGCATACCAAGCATCTTGCAAAGGTCCATACTGTCTAGGGCAAGAACTCCAGTCAGGCCTTACTGCTCCTTTTGCCTGAGCACGCTCAGTGGCAATGCTGTGAATGTCTGGCGCATCGATTTCTCCTTCTCCGAAGTGATAGCCGAAGAAGATAATACCTTCAGGTGACATTCCCATGATAAGCTCCTATCAGCCGTAACTCGCGATTAGCCACCAACCAGGCTGGTTATGGCCTTCTGGAAGATCAATTCCTAGAGTAGTGAGATAGTCTTGAAGTTGACTATCCCAATCGGGACTCTTTGTCAGACCATCAATAGCAGTAGGCTCTCCAGACCATCCGGTTGTCTCTGTCCCCTTGATTGAAGCGCAGTACACAGGCCAATCATAGTGTCCATGAGTAGTGATTTCCACATTGCTGCGACGCTCGATCTCTCGAAGAGTATCATACCAAGCATCAAGCTCTCCGTCGTGCTCTGCTTGCCAAGCAGTACGAATAGGCTCGAATTCTTCATAAGACATTCCCTCGTTGTCAGGGTAATTATCCCAAGGATTGACATGGCCTTCTGCTATAGCTGTTCGCTCTGTTAGTACATCGATGTCAAGCATCTCTCCGTCTTCATCTTCCAGGCCGATATCATCGCCTAGCCAATAGCCGTAGAAAAGTGTTGCTGATGCGTAAATTCCCATTTTATCTCCTTAACAATGATCTAATGTAACATGGAGGAGAGCAACATCCACATTCAATGTAATGGCCATAGCTTCAGCCATTACATCTGCTTCTTTATACTTCTTCTCGCTCCACAGTACTTCTTGAGTTCTATCATTCATAACGACGTATACTTTTGCCTGCTTGAAAGGTGTTACGATTTCTACTGATTTATATGCGGGATGATTTCGAAACTTTCTCAAATACTAATCCTCTCTATCTTTACGATGTGACCCATCAAGTGGTGAATATCATTTTTAGCACACATTCCACAACGAAATCCCCTGCGATAGGCTAGAGCTATCTTCGATTCTACCAGTTCCTTATGATAATTGCAATAAGGAGTGGGATTAGCCACATGAATAGGACAGGAACGTTCCCAGAAGATATTCCACACAGCTTCATTCGAGCAGTCGGAAAGATGACAGGAAGGCCTAGGCTCCAGAGGCAGTACCCATAGAAGTTCCAGTTCTTCCAATATTATTTCAGCCACGCTCATTTCTTGCTCCTCTCTACTGGAGGTATCCAGTCTTCTGGCAAACTATCCGCTTTTTCAGAATTGCATTCCCGGCAGATCCATTGAATATTGCTTAGGTCGTTTGAGCCGCCCCGAGACTTAGGTTGGATATGGTCCCTGGTCAGACGAATTTCTTTCAACCCACATGTAGGACAATTACCCAAATTACTACGGCGGGCAGCCCGATGCTTACGCATAGCTGCCCGTCGCCGCGCCCTCGTCTCTAGCCAGTCTCTTTCGACTGGAGAAAGTGCCATATCATTAAACTACTTCCAACTCTAGCTCTTCCATGTTAAGGTCGAGTTCATTTTCAGAATACTCTGTATCATCCCAGTAGAGAGAATCTTCTGACTCTTCATCGAAGTCGAATTCATCAACTTCATTGACATGGGATTCCAAATACTGCCAACCATAAGGCACCATGTCCTTCAGCTGTGTCTTAGTGGGAATCCCTTTGAAGTAAGTTACTTCAAAGTCAGTCTCAAATTCATCAATGCCGTATCTGACTGATAAATCCCTGCGGAAAATAACTTCAGCACGGTGTGTGGCTTCATTGGGATTGCGAGTAAAGGTGGCCATCTAAGTCAAACTCCGCTCTTTGAGGTCTATTGTATCACGATTCGACGTAGGGCACAACCTGTACTCGCACTGACCCTTCTGGAGGAGTGATCCCTGAGTCGATTTCAGACTGAGTGTAGTAGGCCAGATCTGTAGCTGTGCCTCCGTCGTATCTGTCCACCGGAGTTTCAAGCTCTTCCTGATCCATGTACCAGCCTGGAACGAACTTCTTCAGCTTGGGAGTGAGTATCACTGTGATATTATAGTCATCTGGAGGAAAAGCCTCTCCCAGATCATCCTCTTCTTCACGAATAACACTCATTCGGCCATAGCCTAAAGTAGCGCCCCATACGTTCTCGAAAACAATCTCGTCATCCATTGCTTATGTACCTTTCTATTGCTGTTGAAAGAAGACTGTCTACATGTGCTCTGGTAGTAGTCTTATAATCATTCCACTGGCCTACACCTGAATGATGCCCGATCTGATCAGTCAGTGCGTTACTCAATGCAAGAAGAGCTACTTCAGTATTCTGATACCATGTGTTGATATCCTTAGCGGCTGTATGAAGAGCTCCTACTAGACAACGGCCTTGTACTTTGTCCTCTGGGGAACTGTGCAGCTTGCCTTGAATCCAACCATCTCGATCAAGAACGACTTGAGTCTGTCTGAGAACATCTACCACGCCAAATCGATTAATCTTCCCACTCATTGTATTCCTTACCTGTAGCGTAGAAGTAAAGCTTTTTAAGCTCGTTGGCATGACTTTGATGATTGGTTAGATCACGTTCAGCGTTTTCGAATCTCTTACGCGCATCATTTAGATCTTCTTCAGCGTCGTATACTCGATAAATCTCTTCGTCAATATCTTTCTTCAGCTGGGCAACGTATTCCTCTTTGGCAGGATACTCAGCCATCACTCTCAGCCATTCGCTTGTCTGCCTTCTTCACAGCACCATCCCAAGTCTCGCCGCAATCCTGATAGGCCTGAACATTTCTCAGCCAGCAAGTCTCTGAAGCAGGAGTGCTATTCCAGTCATTTAACAGCTCAGCAATAGCCATGAAGTTCTCCGAATCACTCATATCTTCTAGAGTGATTCCCAACTTGGCAAGTCCGTGACCGATCAAGCAGGAAGGATTGCCTTCTGCATCGAAGTAGACACAGGCCTTGTTGCCCGCGTTATCAATTACAGGCGTGTTGTAAACAGTATCAGGATTCTCTTGAACGATAGCTCGAATCTCAGTTTCTAGTTCTAATGCAGTGACTTCAGTCTTCATCATAGTCATCCTCCTCTTCCCGATTATTCTCTGCTTCTTGATTGTCTGCTGCTCTGATAGCCTCTGACCACTTGAATCCAGTATCCTGGTAGTCTTGAGCATTCTCAAGCCACTCAGCCAGAGCGTCATCAGCATCTACAATGATTCCTGCCTTGATAAGACCACCAATGCCGTCTGTATTATGCCCCTTCACGGACTCCATTGTCAAGCCCAGACGGGAAAGACCTTGGCCCACGAGGCAGGAAGGGCAGCCGTCCTCATCAAAGTAAACGCAGACTGGAACACCATCATCAATAAAAGCTTTCTTGTAGATCTTGTTAGGATTCTCATCTGCCACTTCCCTCATAGCTGCTTGCAACTCAGCTGCATCTACCCAATCATTCATTTGCCGCATTCCTCCAGGTGATAGTAGGCCCATAGCTTAACATCATAGAGAGTGTAACCATGCTCTATAAGAGTATCTTCAAAGCAATGGTTACACTCCACATACATCCAATTATTATCCTGACGATAGCTGAAATCCTTCAACCAGTCAGGTTCATCAAAGTCTTCACTCATCTGGGAAGATCACTGTGATTTCGTAGCCGGTACCATAGTATCCGTTGCCATCAGTGCCGTCAACCTGCATCAGGTTGATCTCCTCAGCGCCAGCGTAAACAAAGATGCGGTAACTGACATACTCATCACTGTACTCGTCATAGCAGCTAGTCTCTGTGGCAAGGCGCACACTGGTGATAACATTATCCACTGTGGCAAGATGCTGTAGATCGTAGTTGCCGCTGTCGCAGCCTCCGCATCCCTCGTTGCCCTTGACGTACACCTGAGTGCCGTCATCAAGGATGATATACCCGTCCGACTCGGAACGCCAGTGGCCTACTGTCATGGGAATATGCATTCCTACCTTATTAGCCTCTACAACCTTACGACCGACTAGCCAGCTGTAATCCTCAGCACTATCGCATTCTGTTAGAATCTCAGTCTTCATCCTGTCCTCCTCCTTCGTAGAGCATATCATGAAGCTCTGTCCAGTCAATGTCTTCAGTCAGAGCATCGAATACCTTGCCGATGAACTTGCTTTTGAAATAGACACTATCAGCTTCCGCGTAAAAAGCATCACGCAGATCTTCAATACGGCCGAACCTATCCTGAGACACTTCACAGCCACGCTTGTAATCCATGATTGGGAGATCCCAGAAAGCATGAATCTTGCTCAACATGTCAGAGTCAGTGATGATCAAATCGTAGAGGATCTGCGTGGGACTCACAGGGTAATCCATGGCTCTCCTTCTCGTTGTCGTCTAAGAAGACCATAGCATACTTACAGAGCCGGGTCAACCTGCTCAGCATCAACCCCGGCAATAACCTGAGCGGCTCCAGAAGCCTTTCTAGCCTCTGCATAGGACTCTGCCCCACTGAGGGCTCCATAGTCCGTTGCAAGGTTGGCATAGAGGCTGTAGACCGTGTTCACGAGCAAGCCTATAGCTAGCCAGACGTGAGGAGCGAAGAAGAACAGGCTTAGCACTACAGGGAAATTGCAAAGCCAATAGACGCAGGCCCATTTGTGAATACTGGCCTGCGTCTGAGGGTTGGTCTCTAGGTCTTTGAAGAATATCTTTAACCATCCATGGCGAGAAATTCTAGGAGCTGTATTAGCACGATCTAGTCTTGAATTGAGCTTCTTAATTTCAGCAAGGAGATCGTGATGAACTTTTTCAGTCATGATTGGTCCAAGTAGTAGACAAAGGGAAGCAATTGCTTCCCTGCTAAGGAAATCGTCTTACTTGGCTGCGGAGTTGAACTGTTCTACGCCATGCTTCTTTTCAAGCTCAATGAGGCCTATATCCCTCTTACGGCGCTTAAGGAACTTTTCAATCTCGTAACGTAGTTTTCCAATACCCGCACCAATCATCAAGCACAGGATAAGTCCGCCAATGAATACAGTTACTATCATCCGATATCTCCTTCATCTTCTAAATCTTCAGCCCCTGAAGCTTCGTCAGACAGAGAGGGCTCTGGTATAATAAGTGGACGGTTATCTTCCACTGTGAAGAATCCTGCGCCTAGGAGGGAAGCCTGAAACCTGTTGGCATGATGACCGCAGAAATCTAGAATGTGACCTTTGCCATTCATGACACGGACTGCTCCCTGTCCAACACACCTATCGCATCGATCCGCCAATTTGAGCGGCTCAACATCCTTGATCAGTGCTTTCATCTCGCCTTCAGATACCATGCTTACGCTCCTTTGATAGATCCTGCATCACTTGATCGAGTTCATGCCAGGCGTGCTCCAGCTCTATTCTGCGCTCAAGAGGACTGTCAGCACTCATGGAATCCACAAGGTGAAGCTGCACAGAAAGCAGAGCGCGCTCCAGCTCAGACATGTTCATGAACTCGGTCATAAGATCCCAGGCTGAATCTGCTTTATAAGTGCTGAGAATAGCTTTGGAGCGCTCAGGGGTTGTCATCGTTTACTCCTTTCTTCTTGCTATGGTCATATCTATTGTCTTCTTCATTCAATCTTGAGGCTATGTCTTGCATTACTTCTATATCTAGAGATTGATAGCGATCTCCGTAAAAGGATACTGCCCAATCACATTTGTAAAAATCATAGATTCCCCAGAGGTCTTCATATCCAGGGCCATCTAAAGGATATACTTCTTTGCCATCTGCATCAATACGCTTGCTCCTCCCCCGCGCCTGTAATCATAACGCTTCTTCGTGGCCTTGTAGGGTAAGAATATACGTCGTTCAGGTGTCTGACTCATCCCAGAACTCCTTCACAAGTTGTGCATAGTTCGGGTGATTCATGATGTTCTCCGGCTTGTACTCTGGATAAGCCTCATAGAAGCAGTCATTGCACAGAGTTCCATCATCCTCAGGAATAGTACAGGGAAGCCAGAAGAAGGCTCGGTAGCACTTAATGCACAACTTCCGGTCCATCACTCTCTCAGCCAATGTTGAACCCCTGTACCACTCCGTAGATCACTCGGGCACCGCAACCGCAGGTGTAGCCCACACGCTTCTTGGTGGCGCTCTCGCGCCAGTAGGTCTCGACCTCAGCCTCCAGCCCGCAACCGGGGCAGAAGGGAGCGTCAGACAGGACGTAGGTGTTGGAGTCCGGGACAGCGACCTTCATGTTAATCTCCTCGCTCTCGTTGGGCTGTTAACTACATTCAATCACAGTTCCCGGAACCTGTCAAGCACCCCCTGAAAACAGTAAAGCCCCCTGAGCGGGGGCTTTACCTTGATCTTACTCTTAGCCGTTCTTGGCTTTGGAATCTTTTACCTTCGGCATGACCGTAGTCTCAGCGGTCGCGCCATCATAACTCTGCCAGTCCTTAGCATCCCACTTAGGGGCCGCATGCGTCGGAGCATATCCGCTGTCGTCCTTGACGTCATTTCGCTTGCCTACGTGATTACCCATGTAATCCTCCAATTGCTAGAGTTTTGTCAATCAATTGATCTTCTGACATATCTGTCATTCTCACAGTCAAGAATAACCCAATTAACATAGTCGCCAAACTTCTTAACTACGTACCTCTCACCCATTATGGCCCTTTCCCAGCATCCATACTGTGAATTCTGAAATGTTGTCATCATGCAAGTAAGGGTCTAAATCTACATCTCCCCGAATTTGCGTAGCCAAGTCGGGATGCTGCTCGTCTAGCACTGATGCATAAAGCTTACCAAGAGGCCAATCAGGCATCAATACTTGCCTTCGTGCAACCTCACTGAAATATTTCAGCAACTCAAGATTAGTCATTAAATGTCATCCTTAATCACCGTATTCTCCCAGGAATTCGTTAAGCGCATCTCTGAGTTCCTTTGCCTGAGCAACATTGAGATGCTGATCAAAGCTCTTGCAATGAACACTCTCTTCAATAAACAGCCACACACTTGGAATCACATTGGAAGATTCCTGGATTCGAATATTGCCGCCATAGGAAGTAGGAATCTCCTTGTATATGGCAAATCCTCGCTCAGTAAAGTCTTTAGGCATTAAATATCATACATCCTTTCCTGATAGCACTTGTAGCAAATGAACATATAGTGCGTCTCGTCATACAGATCCAGCATGTAAGGATCAATGACCCAATGAGCTTCCTTGTTCGGGCAGTGGGAACAGGTTCCCTGAGCGTCCATATCTTCAGGCACAGTTTCCTGATTGATCTCATCTTCAAGGGCTGCAATGATGCTGTCAAGACGATTCTCAGCCTCAACAGCTCCCAGGAAAGCCATATTCACATTCTGCTCTCCTAGGTAATCACAGACAGAGATGGTCTTGATACGCACAGTCTTGAGTGATGCTGCAAGGTCACGAATATCCATCAGTTGCCTCCCAAGAAGTTAAGCTTCGAGCGGACAATCTCATTGTTCTCCGTCATGTAACTGACCATACCACAACCTAGCCATGTCTCGCCATCCCACTCAAGCCAGATGGAATCCCCGTAGAAGTCCGTCCTACGCTTCAGGACGGGAGTGTAGCCAGTCATGGTGTAGTAGCCGTCCTCCAGCGCTGGGAGAGGCTCAGGCAGCCTCTGAGGCCTTGCAGTGACGGGAATCCACAGATCCCAGCCGTTAACCATGCGGGCAGTCAACATCTCACCACTGTTGCCCGCACGCAGATCTTCAATAGTCTCCACCTCGAACGCGGGGATCAGGTACCTTGCCATGTGGATCTCCTTCCCTAGAAACAAACCAGCTCCATGCCAGTTACCCTAGCATGGAGCTGATTACTTGTCAACCTTCACACGTCGCTGAAATTCATGTCAAGCTTCTCGAAGCTGTACTTTTTGATCCACTCGATCTCATCGTCTAGGCTACAGTTAACCCACTTAGACAATGCAGTATCATAGCGCTGCCAGTCTTCATGGTCTGAGAGCCTACGCCATAGAGAACCTGTCTCACGACTAAGGTAGTATCCGCTGTCTGCCACTTCAGTAACCTTGGCATCCTTGGGGATTCGGAAAGGCCTTCGATCTCCAAGAACAGAAGTGTCGAAAGGAACTAGAATCATGCCGTCACCAGTTCCATCATTGAACTTGTTGTTTTCCTCCCAGTCCGGATAGTAGTCGCCATCAACAGTGTATTCCACCTTATATTTAGACAACTACATCAATCCTTCGAAGCATGTAGTCCTCTTCAGCCACATCCTCATCAGAAAGACTAGAACGCTCCCACCCTCTATAGGCATCACTCCAGTAAAGCCATTTACCATCGAGTCGCTGATACATGGTGCGACTGTCCTCGCAGACGAAGAAACCGTCACTTACAGGATTGGCAATCTGCGTGATCTCAGCATCCCCAGGAATGACAATGTTTGGCTTTCCGGGACCAGGATCGATACGATGGATATTCATTGAAGGGCCGCCATCATAAATGTTATCAAACCACTTGGAACCTTCAGGAACAGTGAGTTTGAAATTTACATCATAGGTCTTATCACTCATCAATGATCTCCGTCCAAATGCTCTTCAACCTTTGGATCCTTCTCAGCCATTTCCCAGCCTCCCTATTCTTAGAAAGCAGTCCTTGCTAATTCCCTCGTCACCATCTTGGAGGAACTTCCAGTCTCCGTGGGGCACACTCCAATAGTACCATACGGCTCCGGTCCGTGTAAACACTTCCCCAGTGCGCTTGTTGAAGTAGTAACCGTCAGGCAGCTCGGGGGGCTTTGGAGGGTCAGGGATCTCCAACTTAACAACGTCGCTCTGCTTTGCTGAGAATCTGGCAGCATCAAGCGAATGAATACGATCGTTGTACCATAGGTATCCTAGAGTGACTTCCCCGGAGTTCGTGCGAAAGTCCTGAACCTGGCAGACTGTGCCATAAAGCGTTCCTGTTGGTCCTCCAAGGTAGTCGCCGTAGTAGACAACCCAATCTCCTTCAGCGTAAGACATTACCACACATCCTCTTTCTTGTAGGTCTCGTAGTGTTTGTAACGGAGTGGCGCTATGGTCCAATACTTGCCAGCCTTATAGGCTTCTTGTGCATCAATCCAGCAATCATCCCACTGGACTTCAGAGAAACCATACTCGTCATACTGACTCTCTGTCAAGCCCTTCTTGTAGCGGAGGCTCAAGGACTTTGTATAAACACCATTATCTAAAGCAACGTGCAGGTCAACCCAACCGCCGTTGACCTGCACTTCACAGTTACTCATATTGAGTTAGTTCTCCGTGTAACGGTAGCGCCACTGAATCGGGTCCTTGAGCAGCGAAATACCCTTGTCCGACACGACAGCCTCACCACGTCCCTGATCCCAGAGAGTCAGAACCGACTTTGCCAGGCTGACAGAGCATGTACGGTCGAGATCCTGTCGCAGAAGCACAGTCGCCTGACGGATATCCGTCGCAGGCTCCGTGATCTCCTCTACCCAAGTCTTGCCGTAGTCGTTCGAGCCCTCGATAGTGAAGAAACCCATTTTATTCTCCCGTCTCTGCGTTGGTCAGTGGTATTACCATACCATGCACATCAAGCTGAGTCAACTGGTCAGACCTTCTCAGACTCGTCCGACTCCTTACCGTAACGGACATCGTAGAACTTGTTCAGAAGGTTCTCCAGGGGAGCCACGAACGCCAGTGCAGTGACATCGGAAGTCAGACCGGCAATCACAGTATCCTCAATGGCCACCTCAAGAGAGGCAATCGTCAGAGCGATCTCGTCCAGCGTCAGCGTAACAGGGTAGTCATTCTCGTTCTCAGTCATTGTATTGCCCCTTTTCTTGGTTGGTTAGCGTGACTTGATGATAGCAGACATCGGGGAGCCGTTCCACTGACGGCCGCGCTCCTCAGTCTTTGGGTCAGTGCTGAAGTAGTGCGTTTGGTAGCCTTCCTGAGCTACCAGGATACTCACCTTACCAGAAGGAGTCTCAAAGCGCCAGACCTCCTTAAGGGAATCGCCTTCATCGTGGCTTCCTGAGCGAGAGTAGCTGATCTCGCCTAGACTGTCCTTGGTTACCTCGTGGCTGAAGTTCATAGTTCCACCTTATCGCTGGTTCCGGCTGGTGTCAAGCGTCTTTACCAAGTTGTTACTCGCCGTAGTTCTCAGCCATGATTCCGAGGAACCGAAGCTGAATAACAATCGCGTGCAAGTCGAGAGGCTGGATAAGAATGGACTGAAGGAAGATCAGGAAGTTCATGAAATTCTCCTTATCACCAGAATTGATAGTTGCTAATGCCTGTAGTCTCGCACACAAACTTGTTGGCGTCAAGCTTAGCTTTGGCCAACGAGGTCGAAGTGTCCTTAATGTAGGAAACCTCATGCTTGAACCAGAATCTTCTAGTCTGATACAGAGTGACCTCCCACCAGTAGTAAGACCTGTATCTATTAATGCCTAGGTTGCCCTTGATTATCCACTTGGGATTATAAGCCATAGTCAGTAGTACCTAATGAGACTGAGAAATACAATGAGAATGCACATGAAGATAATTCCTATATCGAATCCCTGAAGCATGGCGATATCCACCTGATGCTGAGTGTAAGTCTTAGGAACTGCGGTGGAAGCTGTGTATTCCATATTACTCTCTCCAAACTGGAATAGATCCCTTGAGATTAGCCGCACATTGGTCACGGCTGAAGCTGTTCAGGTACAGGTCATCACGGACTTGATAGTGAGAGATCTTGAAGCCAGCAGTCTTCATCTGATCTTCGTAGCCCTTGAACCACTTACGCAGCTTCTTCAGGCTAGGACACCCGCACTTGTAATCTGCTGTCTCCACCCATCGTAGCTCATGCTTGGCTACGATGTCAACATTCCAAGTGGGGCGACTTCGAGCGTGGTCGCTGTACATGTCCTTGAAGATTCGATCTTCGGGAGGGACGTTCCTACAGACTTCATAAGGTCCCTGGCCAGCGTCATTCTCATAACGCCAAAGATCTTTCATGGATAACTCCTCTCACTGATCCTTTAAGGAAAGCAACCTGAGTTCTACTATACCCTACTTCCACCCGCTCATGGGGGATTCTGTAGGTAACGATTTGGAATCCCCCAGCGAGTAGGTCACGGTGAAAGCCATCGAACCAATTCATCAGAAGCTCTCTAGAGGGGCAGCCAGCCACGTAATCGCTGTTGATGCACCAATGCAGTTCATCATTCTCCCACGAGGGGCGAGAACCGTCTCCATGAGCCCCGGACATGGTAATACAGCCGTTCCAGTAGCGCCAAGAGGCATAGGGACCTTGACCCTCCGCATCTTCATAGCGCCATACCGTGACCCTCATTGGAAACCTCCTAACACTCAGGACTTTTAGGAACAACAGCTATCGTGAAACCTTCGTCGTATCCGTCAATGAAGCTGTAGTATATCAGAGTGGAACCATCGCACATCTTTTCTATAGATGTTTTATCTGGACCCTTTAATACTACAACAGCACCTTTTGCGGGATTGGTTGGCGGAACTGATGAGGCTGGAGCTGATGAAGAAGAACATCCCGCAAGACACATTGCGAATGTCACAGTTCCAACAATGGTAGCCTTGACACCAGTACGCATCAGATTTCCTTTACCTCTACCCTGCGGAAATCCTTATAGAACTCTTCAGGGCTATCACCATTCGTGTACTCCTTGATGTCTTGAACACTCCAGTAATTGATTGAAGTATTGATATCTTCGAGAACGTCAAAGATACGCACATAGTGGCCAGGAACAGCAATTACTTTCTTCTTGAGCGTCACAATCAGCTCCCACTCATCGAGATCGAAGAATTCTGCGCCGTCACTGCCAATACTGCCGACTCGAACAGCAGTCTCAATCCCTGACTTCAGAAGGTATTGGGGATTCTTAAACACTTTAACTTCAGGCATTCTTATTCTCCACTCTAATAGTCTTTTCGAATAGATCAATTACTTCGCTGACGAGAGATTCGTCACTGTAAACCCACAGCATAGCTCCTTCGTAATAGGCCGCCCGCCGATGGCTTTCCTTAAAATCAATGGGAATCTGTCTCTTCAGAGCATTGTCAGCGTTCTTATAATTGTCATAAGGCCAATTGTCAAATTCAGGATCACTATCCGATAGATGATTGTCATAGCCCATCGCAACACGCAGAGCGCCGTAGACGCATACGCAGCCGTTCTCATCCTCCAGCTGTCCGCGAGCCAGTCCACGCGTCTTAATGACAGTGAGAGCCTTCTCCAGCACGTCTACAGTTGAAACTTCATCAAACATCAGCAGCCTCCGTAGCATTCGGCAGTGGTCCAGTAAAGCCCTTCCAGTATCTCAACAGCGGCCTGCTCTGTCAAGCCCAACTGAAGAAGCTTGTAGCCGACCGTTAGGTACTCGATTTCAGCACGGTACTTGTAAAAGCCCTCTTCTCCAGGTATTGATTTGATCAAAGCCTGGAACTTCTCGTCGTTCATATAAACCTCCGATGAATGAGACGAGGGAGCGTCATATGACGCTCCCTCTAAGATGTTAAGCCTCGATAATGGACCTGAAGTTTTTAGGAGTCAGGTTTGGAAAGCCCTTCTCAAACTTCTCAAGAGTACTGCTGGCTATATCAGAGGACATTACATTCTTATCACAGTCCCAGCTAGTGAACTCATAAAGAATGTAGTCCGTCCCATTGGCAGCTGTCACTCGTGCTCGGACAAGAGCACGTGAGTGGAGGCCACTGGTGTAATACTCACCAGACTTAGGGTTGAAATAGGATTTTAGAGAGGTCTCAGGATACGTCTCACGACCGCCATCATCCCCTTCTAGCCAGTACTCAACATTCGGACCGTTGGTGTTGATACCCTTCACCACAAGAATATCACTGTCTGTGAAGTAAGAAGTCGTAACACGCTGATCAAGTTTAAACTTAGGAATCATTAACCATTTCCAATCCAGAAAGTAGTAGAGCCGAGATTGATCTCAGTCCAATCATACTGCATATCTTCGGCAACACGCTGCCAATCCATGCAGTAGTAGGGGAAAGTGTTAGTGTCGATATCGAAAATCTCGGACACCTCATCTTCTGCGTACTGTTCGAAATAGGCGTCGTTCACTAGAGTAACGCCGTACTCCCAATCAGAGACGTAAGACTCGGCCTCTTCGGCAAAAGCCTTGAGGTCAGCGAGTTCCTCATCCTCTAGACCAGTACGGCCCTCATCACCCAACTCCTCAAGCTCATCGATACGCTCAGTGATCTCAGTGCTGGAAATGGTGTCACGGTACTCGAAGTCATTCAGGGACATATGTCAGCCTCCAAAGTTGTAATTGATAACGGACTCCCAGTGCTCGGCAAGATACTGCCCGAGCTTGAAAACTTCCTCATCTGAAATACTGCCAGACATCACCGTATCGTACAAGAGGTGAAACTGGTAACTTGGGTCTAGGAGCGCTTGCGGCATCGTCCGGTACTCTAGCGCCAGACGTAGCATGCGAGGCTCTACAGCCCCCATCCCAGCCGCTTCTAGAGGGTACTCCAGGGACAGCCAGTCCGCAACTGCGTCAAAGAAATCGAGGAAGTTGAGGCTGTCGTCTGAATAGAGCATGTCATGCAGCATCGGGTGAAGTTCTCCGCCATCCATCATGTTTCCAACCCTACCATTCACAGTCGTTGCTGTCAAATAGCCCTGCAAGGTACTCTGCGAACTTGAGAACTTCATCCTCAGTCAGGTTGCTTGCCCTCACATAATCGTACACGGCCAAGAGAGGGTACGCTTTGGGGTCTGGAGTACTTGCCAACTCTCTAGGGTATGAGAGTGAGGCTTTGATTCTGTGAGAGTCTCCAGTATAAGGTTTTGATGCTTCATAATAAAGCCAGTCGATAGCTGCATTATACCAATATTGCTCGAATCCTTCATACCACAGCTGTCCTGAGATCATCAGCCTCAGTCCTAGATGAACCTCTGTAATCTCCATGCCTCCATAGTAGCACGTCAAAGCCTTAGCGCAAGACTTGACATCCTTGGAAAGGTGTGGTAGTCTTATGTCATCGATACTTGTGTCGATAGATATATTGTACTTCTCAGGCTGGACCCTGATACGCTTTCGTAGTGCTCTCTAAGCAAAACAAAGTAGAGCGGTCCAGACTACAGAAGCGCATCAGGGTTCAGTCTTTTTTATTGCCCTTTATAATTTAAAATAGCATGACGAGCTTTAACGTTCAGGACGGCTTAGCCTGGTCTCAGCGAGACGAAAGAATGTGCTGGTATGGCCTCAGGGGGCGACCAGCCCCGGAAAACCTCGTAATCCAGCAGGAAATCCGGATGCGCATCCTACCTTCTCAGAGACTTGTCTCCGTGGGGGTAGGGGGCGCATTCCATTTCCTGACACCAGAGGGGAAAAGCGTTGTTAGTATTAAGGTTTAAGTATTAAGATCTAAGGAGAGGTATGCCCTGATGGGGTTGACCAGAGAGTTTATTACAGAGGTAACCGACTGTCCTGTGTGCGGTCAGCCTAAGGGTACCTCTTGCTCTGAGAAGGATGGGACGTTCAGGCAGAAGAACCATTTTGAGAGAATGCATAAAGCCCAAATGGAGAACCTGGATGTAGCTAATAGCTGGAAAACTGACTACATGCCTTCTTGGAAGGTTGTCAAAGAGCATAGTAGCTGTCCTGAGTGTGCCGCTGAGAAGGGGCAGCCCTGTATCGGTGTTGAAGGTATTCATAGAGCGCGTAGAGAAATGTTTTTAGTACTCAAGACGATTAAACATATGGGTCAATGAAAGGAATTAGATATGGCCGGAACTAATTTTGTGGGCAATGTGACCATTGCAGCGGGGGCGACAGTCAATCTGTTCACAGCCGCAAACGGTGGGACAGCGGTACCGGGAGTGTTCTCATTTTCCGGCGTCAATAACGAGGGTGGTCTATATCAGGTCAACTCGGCTACTCCTAACACAGGTGATCCCTCATGGCCGCTGACTGATGTCGCTTCACTGAATACGGGAACGGCTCCATTCTATGTGGAGAACCAAACGTCCGCGTCCGTGACTTTCCTAGTCAGATTTGTGAGTAATGCATGAGTTACAAGAAGTTTCATGACAGAGCCATAGAGCTTGTATACGCATACACTACAGCAGCCGGATTCGGCTCTGGTAAATTGGCTATAGAGGATGTAACCATTGTATGGTTTGCCAAAACATTGCAGAATTGGAAGGCTCTGGTAATAACCTACACTCCAGATAGCATGTACTACGAAGTCACGTACAATGGAGACAGAGGCGAAACCTATATTGATGCGTACAAGAAATTCGACAATGTTTGTGTGCGGGATGATGAGAGATGATGTAAATATCCCCGGCACTTATGCGACACTGAGTTCCAATACATCAGGTCAGATAAGTGCCGGGGATTTACTATTCAGGGAGTATGGTTGGATGAGATCCAGAATTTTCAATCCACGCCTAGAACCGAGACACCTGGAAAAGCAGACGACTCCGAGTGGGAAGATCCTCATATGGGATAGTACTGTCGGAGAGTGGTTTAATTGGGAAAACAAGGGTACTGGGGATAGTGCGGAGTCTCTAGACTCCGAGTGTCCTATAGAGGGCAGTCTTACCCAACAGTAACTTAAGATCCATTCTAAGAAGATGATCATATGACTCCGACAGCAGTAGCTGTTATAGTACTATGCGCAATTACCATGTATCTAGCTGCCACTGTTCAGCAGTATGTATTTGACCGCAGACGTGATGCTAAAGACTTTCTTGAATTGACTAAAGCTCTTTCCGATTCGAAGGGCGTTATCGTGATGCCTTCCTCTTCTGAGGTTACCGATCTCACCAAAGCCATTCACGAGAGCTCAGAGAACGGTAAAGACCAAGCAGCCAAAAATGGTAAGCCTTAGAAAGCTCACAGAGCCAGCGTGACAGCCTTGCAGGAGAGTTATGGGCACGAGTGGCTAGAAGCACGGCAAAAGCCCCACAGGGACTCTGTGGGGCTTTCTTATGCCTGACTCTCAGTCTTCCTCAACTACGCGAATATTTTCAATCTCGTTGTTTCCGCCCCTGCTGATCAGATTCAGCTTGTCGGCAACATCCTCAATGGAGTTCCCTGTCACAGTAACAGTGTGAGGCTCTCCACGACTGTTCTTACCGTGAACTCTGGTTACTTCAGCCTGGACCTGTACCTTTTCGTCTCTGTCTTTCTTACCCATTTTCCCACCACTTCCAACTGTCTGCGTCCCCATCCTTGGCGAATACTGAGGCATAGACACGACGTGCGTTAAGGGGTGCCTCATCGTTTAGATTGCGGATACGGCGCTCAGGAACGTTAGCGCCCTCCAGAGCCTCTAGAATGCGTCCTAAGGGCTCTCCATGAAAGGTCAACGCTCCCGCGACATGTGCTAGCAGGAGTTCCTTAAGATACCCCGCCTCATCTGCATCTAGATTCAGGCGGAATCCCGGCTTTACCGGCTGTACTCTCCAAGCTTCAGCCATCAGTTCCCCTCACTTTCGAATTCCATATCGTAAAGTCTATCTGTCACATCGCACGCCTTGAGGAAAGTTATGTCCCCAATGCTTTCTGCGCATCCCATAGCTCTTAGGATAGTGTCACGCTCAGCAATGGATAGCATGACTGGCTGACGTTCGGTCCAATTATCATAGAGCCATTCCACAAAGGCCGGAATGTTATCGTCCTGGTAGTAAGTGTCAAGCTTAGAGTGCTTGAGGACCGTCTTGGAAAGGTCCGGACGGACACGATCAATAGCATTCGCGTATGTCTGACCGTTTCGCCAGCTGGGAAAAGCTGATTGAAGATTCCCGCAGTAGATCCAGAAATCGTCAATCTCCTTCACAGAGATACGCTCATTAGACAGGTATGTCTTCCTTACATCATCCCAGCTCATGATCAGTCCTCGTCCTCATCGTAATAACCGTAATCGTCGTACTGGTGATCGATGCAGTCGTTACGGCCATCCTCATAGCCAGCCGTCCAATAAGCCATCTCGGGATCAGAGAGGCCAGACGGACGTTGGGGAGTGTCATAGAGGCACTCAGGAGCGTAGGCCAGAGCGAAATTCGCGTGGTCATATCCAGCGTTCCAGCCCTTGTCTCCAAGGTCATCGAGGTAGTCACGAGTATTGTTTCCCTGCTGCGTCGTCATGTCTTTATCCTCTCACTTAGTACAGTGAATGTCAAGCGTAGATGCCGAGTCGCTTAGCGGATTCCAGGAAGGTTGCAAGTGTGAGTGATCTTCATGATTCCCCTTCCGTCGTTCCTGCTGTGACTTCAGTCTCTCACGACAAAGGGCAGGGTGTCAACCACCCTGCCCAAGATCTTTTACTTGTGGCTCCACTTCGTGACGCTCTCTACTACTACAGGCACAGGATTCTTATCGTTCTCGCCTTGAACGTGGACGATGAACTCTCCTCCTGACGTCACGCGCTTCTCTTCTCCGTCAACCTTTACCCACTCGCCAGCATTGAACTTGTCATGAGAGCCCATTTGTATTACCTCTTTCACTGATAGTGTATTGGCTGTAATCCTAGCCATTTATCCTTATGAGGACGACCTGTCTCCGACCATTCTGCAAATGCAATTCCTCCATCAGGCATAAGCAATTGCCCGTTGGTCCATGAGAACTGTAGATAGCCTGGAACTAGAGTCCATTTCTTGCCGCATTCATTGCACTCGATAATAGCGCCTAGCCTGTATTCAGGTTGCTTATGCCTATGATAAGGCAACTCGCACTCATGAGTCTCAGCAGTCGGAGGGCCGTTAGGCCTAGGATCGGGATTACTTACTGTCTTTACTTTTGGTTCAGGCGTCTCAGTGGGGATTGTATCATTAACAACTTTCTTTTTAAATAGTCCCATTCCTTTCCTTCTTACTGTGTCGGCATGGAGCAAGAGGCAGCGATAGCATTCACTACCTCATACCCTTCCGCCTGAGCTAGCTTACAAGCCTCTCGTTCGGCCGTCTCAGGCCTGAGAGAACGTATGGTGTACTTCTGTAGGCGGATCCATGGCCATGGCCACTTAGAGCGCGCTACAGCGACCACAACAACCCAATCCAGTTCCACTACAGCACCAGCCCATCTAAGGCGTGTAGACAGGCCATAGGCACGTTCACGGTACCGCGAGAGCCCATGTCCAACCATGCTGAATGGCCGCTGCTGCTCATCTTCAATAGCCGAAACTCAGTATCAGGGGAAACCTTCCACCAGTCGGCATAGAATGAATAGAACTTCACTCTCATTCGGCATTCCCTTCCAGGCTCTCAGCATAGCGTTTCTGAGCTATCTCATCGATAGCATCATACCATCCGGTGAGATAAGCATCCCAGTCAGCCAGAGAGTCAAACCAATGACTCTCACGCGGCTCAATGCTAATATCTCCGGAATAAGCAGCGCCGTAACCTTCCTGCTTACCCAGTTCGTAAGGAGTGTCCATTAGTCCTCATCCTCTTCAACATTCTTAAGAGCGTGCATCACAACGCCATGATTAACAGCTACCATGGCATGTTCAAGAGAGGCACGCGGAATGACCATAATGGTAGCCTTATCTCCTGCCTCTTCACACATTTCCGCTGCCAGCCTCTCAGCGTCGTTGTGATCCATCCAAGCAGGGGAGGGAGTGCCCTTGAAAACAAGGTAGCACTTTTCATCAGTCATAAGATCCTCAAATTTGAATGCCATTGTCATTCCCCTTTCTTTTGTGGAGCGGTATTCAGAGTTTCGAACTCTCATCCCAGTACTAGAATGCGTCCCAAGTGATTCACCAAGATGGTACTATCTTGGTTTAACCTTGACTGGAATACCGACTGGGTAGGCTCTCCCTAGTTTGCAGAATCTGCCGTCCAGCTCAATGACTGGCATCACCCGAGGAGTATTATCTGATTCTTGGCCTTTACTGCATTTCTAACGGACTAGCTCAATGAATTCAGCGAAGTAGTATTCTACCTCTTGCAATCCCGCTGAATGCCCGTGTTCCCATGCCAGGTGAGACAGGAGTGAGTATTTCGGATGTTCCGGAGAGATATCATACTCCTCGCATAGATCAGACCAGAACAGTTGGAGCAAACGCCCTTCCTCAGCGTCATACTCCCGACGCATCTCTGTCGCACTCTCCATTCCCCTGCTAGGAAATGGCTTTGAATTCTTGTATTTCGAATAGTCCATTACGCCACCATTTCCATCAGCCAGTGTGCCACGGTCCGGAAGGAACGCGCGTCAATCGACCAGTCAGGCACTCCGCTTTGCAAGTCGAGTCCGTCCCGAGAGCAACTCTCATAGCCCGTTCCGACCAGCGTAGAGACGTAGTATGACGCTCCGAAATATTGACCGTTGGGAGTAAAGTCAAAACGCCGGTCATAGAACTTGACGAGAGGCTTACCGTTGTCGGCATCATGCGTCAGCAGTGCGCGAAAGGAAACACCATTGACCGCAATGAAATCATAAATCTCATCCATTGTATTACCGTCCTTTTCTTTAGGCAATTGAACCGGGGAAGGTAATTCAGTTAGTCCTGATCGGCCCAAGCATCGAACACGAAACCCTCACTTTTGAGGCTGTCCGCAATCCTCTCTGCGAGTGTCTGAGTAGGAATGTCGCAGATGAACACATACGCTTCCCCTTCCGGCTGCTGCGGCTCTATGAGAAAGTAAACGGTCCACATAGTGTGTCCTCTCTACCTTTGAGAGCCTCTCTCAGGCTCTCAGAGCACGTGAGTGGAGGTATGACCCTCCTAGCCGCTCAACAGCTCTCACGCTCCCTCTGTGAGGGTTAGTCCCGGTTCATTACCAGCGCGTAGATTTCACGCTGCTCATCCTCGGTGAATCCGTACAGATGAGCCGTCTTCTCCGTGCGCTCTCCAGTATACACGTGGATATCCGTCTCCTCAATGTACCACACGTTGACACCATCCGTAGGCTCAGCGGACGTTTCCGATGCGTAGAAATTCTGTCCGTGGCCATTGAGCAACTGAGCAGCCGCATAAACGTCCGTGGCAGGGATCCACGTACCGTGCCACTCTTCCCCATCATCAAAGCCGGAGTCTTCCGACCAGTCCCCAAGATCTTCGAGATAGTCAGCCGTATCGAAGTCCTCGGAGTAGGAATCTTTCAGATTGGGCTCATCCTCATACCATTCCCAAGGGTCGAACTTGCTGATGTGAACGGTGATCATGCCCATGATTTGATCTCCTTTGTTTGGTCCGTCATCCCTTGCTATGTCTCTATCCTCTCAGTCAGCCGGACCCATGTCAAGCGGTCCGGCTGACCAGTTCCAAGATCTTTAATACCGGCTGACTTCCTTTACAGCAGCAGCCAACTCGTCAAGATCTTGATACTGACGGATGTCATCCCACGCTTGCTCATGGTTCGAATCCCAGCAAAGCAACTCTACAGAGTCGTTGTCCGAGTAGCTACCATACCCGAACTGCCTCACAGACAGTGTATAGCCGTTGGGGAAGTCAAAGCACCAATAGCGCTCGCTTGAAGGGTTGCGGGGGATGTAGCGCACCCTGTAGGTAGGCATGCGGCCCGAGTAGAGCTCTGCCACGTCGCAGAATTCATGCCAGTCAGCAGCACACGTCACCAGCGGATACATGGGCATGCTGATCACTCCTCTCTGTACCCATTGTGGATAAAACTCTGCTCCTATGTGAATGTGAGTCTGACTCATGATCAGCTTTCCAGAGCGTGAGTGGTGGACGTTTCCAGGGATGACGGGAGAGACGATACCTCATCTATCGCATCCATAATCTCACTGAAGCTCTGGTAAGCGCGGACGTCATCCCAGAGGTAATCACGTCCCTTACCCCATGCCCAGAGCTCTGCCGTGTCCTCAGTGGAGTATGCGCCCGAACCGGGACGACCCCAGAGAACAGACAGGGTGTAGCCGTTGGGGAAAGTCAGTTGCCAATTGTCCGCACCTAGCGGGTTTGTCTCGTGCTCCACAGTGAAGGGAGGCAGCGAACGGGAAGACAAGTCGAAAAGCTCAGGCAGGTTCTCAAACATGATCCTTTATCCTCTCTGTACCCATTGTGGTGTTCTAGTTCTCTCGTTTCAAGTTGGCGATGTGCTCGTCTACAGCTCCATTGTGCAGCACCGTACCATCCGAGCACAAGTGGTACGGGTCAAAACATTTCTGACACGCCCTCACATGGCTGTTGTACATGTCCTTACGGGTGATCCGAGGATAGTCCGTCATCGTGACTCACCTGCCTTTCCCAAACAGCCTTATGCTGGCCGTCCCACCATCCGTCTATGTACTGTTCCCACAGCTCTTCATTGTCGAAATCAGCTTGGGTTCGCTTCGTGAATCTTTCACCGGCTGCGAACGCGGTAAAGCTCTCACCAGCGCGGGCCTTCCACGCTGCATAACCCTCTGACTTGCCCATCTCATAAAGCTCAGGCAGGTTCACAGACATGATCCTTTATCCTCTCTATTTGGGGATTTCCCCATTGCACGGACAGTTATCCCACACCACGGGTCAACCACTCGTCAAGATCACGGTTATCCCACGCGTCGGGTACGGATCCACCACGGGTCAACCACTCGTCAAGATCTTCGAATGCCGAGATAGCATCGATGATCCATGCCGCGTACGACTCTGCATCGTTCTGGGCTTCCGCAGTAGCGATAGCCTTACGGATAGCCTCTAGGGTGGCGTTAGGGTCCATTGGGTCATCCTTCCGGTAGTCTGTGCCAGGTAGGGCGGGAAAGGCTCTCAGAATCGCTCTGTGAGGCTCTGAGAGCCAATCTCGTTCGGCCTAGTGTTGCTACATCTTGGTACCGCAGTACAGACACACGGTGTCGCGTCCCTGCTTTACCGGCCGACATCCCAACGTCACACAGTCGGGCGTAGGCAGGCTGTTGAGCGTGTCATGATTCTGCTGAGAGAGTTGACCCTGAATGTGCTTGTCTCCTCTGTGCTTTCCCTTACCGAACATTTCTGTTCCCCTTTCAATTAGACATCACTACGGAGCAGATTCTCAGGATCGGACTGCTTCCGGATCCCAATCTTCCGACTCATCCTCTGAATCGTCGTCCGAGTCCTCTTCTCCGTCACCCCACACGGCTTCAGCGATCGTGTCCCAGTCAACCGACCCCATGAGGTCAGTCAGAATGGACCACGCGAAATCATTGACGCTGTTCTCGTCACACTCCATTTCGAACCACTCACACAAAGCCGTGCCAGCGTCCCACGTGCGCCCCGCCCGCATGTCGTCACGGATGATGTCCCGTGCATTCTCGTAAAGCGCTTCGGTATTCTCGATCCAAAGGCTGATCTTGTCAGTGGCGCCATTCGACATGTTAGTTACCCTCCGTCACGGTGCCCAAGTCATTCGGGAAAACATTGTACACATAGCCGCCCTCCGTGATTTCACGCCTGATCAGGCTAGCCGCGCCATACACCTTGTCTGCGAGAGCCTGAGCAACTTTCAGGTGAGCGTCCCGTGCTCCGTGATCGTACGGCAGGGTCAGTTGCCTGCCATCATGACGCGCAGTGATCTTGCTGCCCTGAAAGTCGATGGGGCCGTAGTACCGGGTGCGAATCGTCTTGGCCATGATCTAGAAATCCCCTTCCGAGAAACCCTTGACACTGTACACGTCGTACGCGTCCCCACACCCGCCCAGTTCGGTCACATAGACTTCCCAAAAGCAGGTTTCCAGCTCTCCCGAGTCTACCTGACTCTCAAGCAACTCCGCAATCCAGTCGGCGACATTGACCGCGTAATCACGTCCAATCGGGAACGATTCGTCAAGCGCGCCTAGGTAAACCACGTCCAAGGTATACGCGTTAACAGCGTCCGACTCAAGGTCGATACGGTCCAAGACGTTGCCCTCACGCGCCCGCATTTCCACATACGCCCGAGTCTCGTTACTGATCGTGCCGTACGGCATTTCGTGGTCTCCCTTGCTCTAGTGGTCCAACACAACCCAAGTTACTCCCTAGCCGTTAGGCTGTCAAGTGGGGTTTCCTGGGCTCTGCAAAGCCTCTAGCGCTCAGTACTCGATTTCCTCAGCGAACATCTCACGATAGCGATCTAGCACTTTCAGAACGGCTGTCAGAGACTCGATATAGTCTGTGTACGTGCGCCACATGTCGCGCGGCCAATCATTCCCACGGATGCCGTCCGGCTGGTAAGCTCTGAGCGTCTCAACAGCATACGTGTCTTCCGGCTCAGTGGCGCACGTGCGGAACTCAGGCATCCACACGTCACAGTCAAAAGCTAGCACTTCGCACAGAGCGAAACGCCACTCTTGGACACTGGCGAAATTGTCGTACTCGTCCCAGTTCAGCTTAATCTCATCCATGATATTTTTATACACGTCGCTCATGGTTACAACTCCTCAGAAACTCACGGTGCGCCAACGGTTCATACGCTCACTCGGACGGTACATCAAAGGCTTGTGGTCCGTCTTCATTTCAACCGACTTGACAGCCTTGCCCGTACCGCGCGCTGCGCTCTTAGTGACCTTGACAGTGGTACGCACAGTGACTTTGACGCTCTTGCGCACAGTCTTCCGACCAATGCGGCGCGCGGTACGGAACATGATCTCTCCCTAGTGAGTGCCTTTGTCCTTACAACACCCATCCTAGCCGGTCACGGACACCTGTCAAGTATCCGTGACCAGACCGTTATACTAGACGCTGGCCAGCGTGAGCGCATCACGGGTGAGGACCAGCCGACGCGCGGACCGGCCGTTGACCATCGTGCGGGAAGCGCCGTTGACCGTGATCAGCCCAGCCTTACGCAGAGCCTTGACCGTGGCGGACGTGATGCCCTTGACGCTGGTCGCTCCGCTGTTGAGCACGTAAACCCGCTCGCTGTTGATCATGTCGAGAGCCTTACGCTGCGTGTCACTAACACGGGAAGCCATGGTGTTAACTCCTTATGGGTTTGAGGTCACGTTGTGTGTCCTCTGAGTGCGTGATAAGACTTTGACATCTTATCACGCTGCCGCTTAGTCGGTAAGCGGCTCAACCGTCAGATCAAACACATTCGCGTAATTCGTATTACGGTAGGGAATCCCACTAGAGTCGCGCTCCACTAGCACTTTGGCACTCTTGCCCAATGACGGACCATTGAGTACTTCGATGAATGTAGCCGTGTCCCCACGAAAGTCCGTCACCGTGTCGCCGGTCAGAACGACCCTGCCATCCTTGTCAGTGACCAGGTAGACCATCAGCGCGCATCCGTGGCGTACTCGACAGGCTCAGCCGGAACGGTGACGCTCTCGCCAGTCCCAGCCGGGTACAGCTTAACGAGCTTGGCCATCTCACGCTCGCGCTTGCTGCTCTGCGGACGACGGACAGCACTCTTACGGTTGGTCATTTCAAAGCCTTTCGACGTAGTTACCCTGTCGCATGGAAGCTACAGGACAACCCGCACGACGTCAAGTAAAGCGGTCAATCGTGCGGGAAGTTCCGTATCCTCAGCAGTATTGAGCCGAGTAGTCGTCCGCGTCCACCATGCCCACTAGACCATAGCGCGTGGTCTGATAGTCCTCCTCGAAACCAGGATAGTCGTCATCCTGGTATCCGTCATCATCGAACGTGTCTGAACCGTAGGGGTCGGTGCCCATGGCGTCGTAGTACATTTCCCACTCGCGCTCACGGTCCAGCTGATTCATCCGCAAACAGCTTTCCGCCGCATCGCCCAGAGAGTAGACCACAACATCCATGGCCCAATCTCGGATGTACACACCTTCCACGGTATCACGGATTACAAACCCGATCAGCCATGGCCTGATCTGATAACGCCCCATTCCTCACCTTCCGTAGCAGTCGATGTACTCACTGTACTGCTCACTGTCGCGCCGGTCAAGCTCTGAGACAGACAAACCTTCGTACTCTGCCTCATGCACTCTACAGAGCGATTCGTCCCAATCCTCGGCATCGGGGTCGGTACACCACGGGCACATGTTCACCTTTCCATCCCTTCCGTCGTCCTTCCCTGCTGAGAGCAATACTGGCACAGGGTCAAGGGGATGCGCAAGTCACGGTTAGGTAACGGCCCTAGACCTCCCCAAGGTGAGCGTACGTGACGCGCGATTGTCCTCCGCATACTGACAGCTGTCAATACTTTGGACTGAGTTTCTTATTACCGTAGAGTAATAGCCTCTGACCTGCATGTTTCGTATAGAGCAGGGGTGACCTGGGGTACCTGGGAAGGGGGTCATAGCCTCTATGGTGCCTCTCTGGCCTTTCTCAGGCTCACTACTCAGAGTGACTGATTCAAACTGCTATACGGTATGGTGCATATTCATACAGCTAATTAACTATGCAGCTTGATGCATGATCATTCATAAGGTGCCACTTGTGATCTTGATGCCTTAGGGTGTAAGCTCACAAGGTAAGCGCAACTGTTACGGCAGAAAGGATTATCATGGGAGAGCGAGAAAGGCCAGTGCGCAAGACTCCGCCACGCGCTGTGAGCGGACAGTTTGAATCCACGGATGTCATTGACGCTGAGATCAATTCTGTGTCTGTAGAGCGTAAGCCGGAAGGGGAGAGGCTGTTAGATGAGACTCTAAGCGCTGTGCGTGACTATGTGGCTATCGGGGATGCGGAGTCGGTGGCTATGACGCTCTACGCTGCTGCTACGCATGCTGCTTCGTCGTTCCGTGCCTTTGGTCGACTGTTGTTCAACGCTGAGACTCACGAGTGCGGAAAGACTGTAGCCATGATGACTACGGCTCACTTGTCTGCCAATCCTGAGGATTGCGATGGTACTAGCTATGCAATTCAATCAATGTTGGCTGAATATGCAAATGCTCCTGAAAAGGGCCGTCCGACTCTCTACCTTGATGAAATCAATCAGGTATTTGGTAAGTCTGGCCTGAATGGCTCTAGCAATCCTGTCGCTAACATTCTGCGTAAAGGTTACAAGTCTGACGCTAGAGCCAAATGGTCTGTGAATCGCGTGTCTGAGGAGTACTCTACCTACACGCCTTTCATTGTTGCTGGCAATGGTAATTCTGTTCCGGTGGACATTCGTTCTCGCGCTATTGTTATTCAGTGCGTGCGTGGTATCCCACGGTTTGAATTGGAGGATTACGGCTCTGAGGATAGGCTTAAGCGTATTGGCAGGTCTCTTGGGCGGGAAGTGCCTAGGCATCGTGGCGCGTTAGAGGAATTCCGTGTTCCCCGCAACGAGATTCCTGGAATGAGTGCTCGTAAGGCTCAAATTTGGCATCCTTTGATGGCTGTCGCGTTGCACGTCGGTGGTGAGCGTTGGTTTGGTATGGCGGTTCAATCGTTCCGTGATCTCAATTCAACAGCGGATGCATCGGAAGTCCTTTCGGCCGATCAGCAGACTCTCAAGGAATTGTGCGATTTCATTGCTGAGTACGGCTATGAACGTAAGGATTTCATTCCTGGTCTTGAAATGGCTGACGAGTTGTGCCTGTTGAGCCGCTTTGAGGGGCGTACCGCTTTGAGTGTCACGCATGACATTGCTCGCGCAATGCCCGTTAAGGCTATCAAAAAGCGTCCCAACGGCAATGACGCTCCCGCATGGGGCTACTATGCCGCATGGGTTATGGATGCTTGGGAGGCTCAGCGGCCGGTCGCTACAGCTCTCAGCGTGAGCTTTGTAGAGCGTGGCGCATGGGGTGAGTAACCGGTACATCCGGTACATCCGGAACATGCCAGGTCAGCGCATTGATCGTTATAAACATCCGGAACACCCTGGAGATTCTCCAGGGTGTTTTTATCATGATGGATGATGATGCTGACCGGCTGAGACGTGCTGCTGACTACCTAGAGGCCCTGTGAGCGATTCTGAGAGCCTTACAGCCTCATCCTGGCACTTGGGTAGGCTTACCTCATTGGATCTTGCTAGAACGGCTCTGAGAGGCTCTCAGAGCCAGTCGGCGCAGCAGACTGCCAGCGGGCATGCCAAAGAAGCTCTGGGGTAATCCCAGAGCTTCTAAGGGGTACTGCGGTCGGTTACGTTAGATTGTCGCAGCAGGGAAGGAACAGAGACGCGTAATCCGCATTGGCGTCGCACTCCTCATGCCATTCGGGAGTACCGGACTCGTTGTTGTCGCTTGCCACGTCACCCCAGACAGCCATGTTCACGTCATGGCGGTTGTCAGCATCGATCATCCACGGGTCATCGTGGAAGCGCTTAGCCTCTCTAAGAGCCTCACAGTGCCTTTGCGGCATACCGTCAGGGTCACGGTCTGTGAGGCTGTTACACTAGCTTACTCGTAATGCGGAGTGTACTCCGGGTAATCCGCTCCGGGCGCGTCATCGATGCACACGCTGTAGTCGCCACCCGAATAGATCACGGATGAGGACTTGCCCGTGTGCGGGTACTCGACTCGCAGCGCGTCACGCACAGACTCAGCGTCCGCAGTAGTCACCTGACGGCTCAGAACGAGTCTGCCACAGTCGTACCACCATCCGCCCTCTTCCGGACCGCCGTACGCACGGTCAACCTCATAGACGTTCACGAAAGTGAAGCCGGGCGCGTACTCAACCGTGGGACCGTCTTCGGTCGATTCGCTGTAGGAATCTTCGTAGTCAGCAATGTCGTCATACTCGCTCATGATGTTCCTTAGGGCCGTAGGACGCTCCTATAGCGCCCCGGAGTGTCTGAGTGAGGGTATGACCCCTCTAGCCGCTCAACGGCTCTCAGACAGGCTCACAGAGCCTTAGACGTCGTATGCGCCCCACCGCGTCTCAACGGTGCCCAGGTAGTCACTCGGAGCGCTGTTGCGGCCCCAATGCACTCCGCAGATGTCCTCATGCTGTCCGGTGTGCCCGTTGTCCAGAATGCACGCAGCGTCGTTGCCCAGGTAGGAATGCACCGAACGGCACCCGCTGTTGCGCGCATGGCGCGTCAGATTCCTGTCATACGCTGCCTTGACCTCTCCGCGCATGATCTTCCGGCCGTCACCGTGGTACGGAAGGATCATCATGCGGTCGCGCGAATCGCTATCCCATTCATTGATGTACGCACGCGCGTCACGTACAGTCAGGAATGAGGCACACGCGCCACCGGTCCAATCCTGCACTTCGAAGCGATAGCCGACCGGAAAAGCCAGCGTCAACGCGTGATCCATGATCTCAACGTCACCAGCCGGGGCGTTCACCTGGTCCCACGTGCCCAGAGCCTTACCGCAGTAAATGCACGCCTGAGAGCCGTCCGACGCTTCGAAATCCTCTACGCCTGTGGACGTGTCCAAGCATCCTCCGCAGTAGTACGACGCTTCAAAGCCGTTCCACTCATTGCTGACGCGGTAGCCGAGTTCCATGATCTTGCCTTTCAGTCGGTCGGTGCTGGCAGTCCTGAATCTAGATGCTGCCCATAGGGAGGTCAAGCTGATTCATGAAACGCGATAAGACTGTGACCAAACCGCAATCTTACATGCCAGCCAAGCTCGCAGAGCCACGCTGAAAACCTCACAGACCATCCCTAGCCCAGATATGCCAAGAGGCACCCTAGAGCGTCTAGGGTGCCTCTCAGAGCCGTACAGAGCCTACGCGAAGCTAACCCGCGCCGTGCGCTCCGGACCGAACACGTCCGTCATGCGCTGCTCATGCTGAGCGTTCAACGCGGCTTCTACGTCATAGGCCGCTTGCTCGGGACTGTGATGCATGATCTGTCCGGCCGCATCCCTGACGTAGCCCCCTGACATCAAATCCCTTATCATCCACGTGCCATCCTCCGCAGCGTCCGCGCGGTAGCGAAACCAGACCAGTTCATCCATGATCGGTCCTTTCCGGTAGGGAGCCATGAGCGTCTCACAGACCCCGCCACAGACAAGGATGGTGTAGCCAACCGAAGCATCATCGTAATCAGATCGTTATGATCGTAAGGTTCTAGGGAGGTCAACGGCTCTTACTCATCTGGTGAGTAAGAGCGGCTAGATACAGTCATCAGAGATCTGATATCCCCATGAGCAGCGCTATTGCACTATCCATGTATATCAATGAATGAGCACAGCTTGTATCAAGAAACGTACATAGTCCTAGGTATGAGCACAAGTCATAGTTCTGGTATGTTTTCAATACCATTGCATATACGAATGTGATATCACATTAAGGTGTATTGAGCAGAGGTATTCAAACCACTACTAAAACAGAACCCTTATGAGCACAGCGCTATACATATAGACCTAGATATAGACCTATCCATAGACATATACATGCCCAGTGAGCAGCCCTGACAGCCTGCCCTAGATATAGCCCACGCGCCTCGCGCGCCCATACAGAGAGCCCGTCAGCACAGGCATACACACGCTAGGGCTACACCTAGCCCTACACCTATCCGCACCACCCCGCGCCTTACCTACACCTATCCGCACCACCCAATAGTAAGGCACATCAGCACACTGTCATAAGGCCATTGACCACTACATATAGATCCCCAGCACATACAAACCACTACATGTAGTCATTGACCAGCCACTGTGTACATTCACACCTATATATACTCACTGCATACACACACTGAGACACCTATATACATCAGCCTACTTACATACACTCCCGAACGGTCGTGAGGTACACACTCTCATGTCAGCCTGCTCATACTCTGCTCATCTCATCACCCTTACACTCCCGAACGGTCGTGAGGTACACACTCCATACAGCGCTAGCGCTACATATTCTTATATCCACATCCATACATACACAGTGTGGCAGTACCATGGCAGGGCTAGGATGTCAGAGGGTTGACGTAGGAGGGGCTTATATCAGGGTCCTGAGCCCAGAGGGAGGGGCGGTTTTAGCCGCCGGAGTATTTTTAGGATCTTGCTTCGATTGATTTAGGTGTAATTGTGTATATTAGGAACTTGATAAAATGATTAAGATCAGAGCATGAGTGTTCTATTATCGAACAAAACCATTGAGAATTCGTCTTGTGCACTGTAAAGTATAGGCTAAACGTTCTATTATCGAACACCAGACTGCTATTTAGGCTTAAATCCTGAAAATCTGCCCCTCTACTAGGTTGACAAATGACAAGCAGCTGTGGTAGTCTTGGAGCTTGGACAGCTGATAAGGAGGCACTGTGAGTGGTGTAGGCGAGAGCGACCTGCGAGAGGTTGAAGAGGCTGCTATGGCCGTTTTGGAGGTGGATGGCATATCTGTGGATTGGAATACTGGGCAGTTGCACAGGGCTGGCATGTTCTCTGTCAAGGAGGATGTCTTGATGACTGGTGATGCCTATACCAGCGATGATTTAAGCATGGTTCAAGACATGGAATGGTTCTATGAGACTTCCCCGCTGGCATTCGGGGCTTTCGACTGCTATGAAGAGGCCAGATTTTGGAGCCATCCTTGAAAACCGTGCATCTTACTGTCCTGATCGATAGGGCTGGGGACCACTACTACGATAGTCACTATTGTGACGGTTGTGTCCATAACTGTCCCCATGACGGCTGTGCTGCTATGAATTGAGTTGACATTATCCTCAAGGTGTGCTATAGTGGTATCAAGAACCGGATGGGCCTGGGAAATAAGACAGTCCGAGGATACTCGTGGGTATTTCCATCACAGCCCTTTGGATAGGGGCTTCAGCAGTAATTTATTGGCTGTGTGCTTCAACCGGATCCCCCCTACTGAGACTCTATGTCTGGCTATGGGTTAAATCTCACATGAGACTATGGAATGCCCAGTACAGGCACAAGCTCGCTTATCAGGAGGAAGAGGATGAAAATGCCTGAGACTATTGACTATGTAGCGTTTCTCCGATTCGACCGAGATGCGTCAACTACCTCTGACGAATTCATGGCCAAAATTATCGTGACAGCCAGTATAAACAAGGCTGCCTTAGGGGTTGGCCTTAAAAGCGGGATCGCTGAACTTGACTTCAGCATTGTTGAAGGCCAGGAATGGAACGAGATCAAGCGTATCGCTTTAGAGACTGGCGGAGTCGAAATCATAGGGATCTATCGTAAAGATGAGATCGATGAAGAAGAGATAGCAGTCTACAATGGCTGATTCTACGAAGGCGTCTTGCGGCAGATGCAGTTCGAAATGGACTGGGATGGGACGTTGTCACTGTGGTGGCTGCCATCAGACATTTGCGGGACTGAAAGCTTTCGATGCCCATCAGGTTGGAGGCAGTCCGTGTGTGGATCCAGCCCTGCGGGGTATGGTAGAAGTAAGCAAACCGTGGGGCATTATGTGGAGCTTGGGTTCCAACCCTTATGAAAGACTCAATGAAGATTAATTGGAGATGAGAAGTGAAGAAGCTTGTCTACAGACTCATCTTCATGCTGGATTACATCCCCCGCTATGGACGTACTTACACTATGCGGCCCGGGGATGAAGGAATAAGCTTCGGCAAGCCTGTTTGGAAATTCATGGGCACTGGCCTATGGGGATACAACATGCTTGACCATTTGAATCTTCTCGACGCGGCTTTAAAGCAATTATATGGCTCCGTTGATGAAATAGACGAGGGGAAGGCGCCTTCCCCCATTCCTAAAAAGGAGAAATAAAACAATGTTCAACACTAAAGCAATCAAGGCCGATCTGGAAGCCAAGCTGGCTCAGGTCAAGAAGGATGCAGAGAAGGCCGCTCAGACTCTGAGGGACCGTGTGGCGAACCTGGAGAAGACAGCTGAGGCTCTTGTCAAGGCCGATGCTCCAGTTGTGGCAGCCGATATTACCAAGATTGCAGCCGATCTGGCAGCCGTCGTTACCCGTGTAGAGGCTCTAGAGGCCACTGCCAAGGTTAAGGGCCTCCAGGAAGCTGCAACAGCCGCTGCGAACATCACTAAGGCAGCCAGCAAGGCTAAGGCAGCCAGCAAGGTTGAGGTAGCAGCACCAGCAGCAGAGGCTGTAACCGAGAAGGCCTGATATTGACAACGGAGAAGGTCCCTGGTACCCTTGAGGTACTGGGGATTTTTCCTTTTAAGGAGCATGATGACTGACAAGAGAGCCCAGAGCAACAAGGTAAGAAGTCTTGAGAGCAGAGTGAAGACCCTGGAAAAAGGAATGCAGGCTCTAGCAGAGGCGTACTGGTCTCTCTATAGGGCCTACAACGCTAATATGCTGTATTTGGAGAAACATGGCATATTGCCGCCATCCCCGCCTCCAGCTATTCACACTCCTGCCCATAATTAAGGAGAAGATATGTGCTTAGATGAAGAAGTTGTAATACTAGATATCCCAGAAGCAGAAATGCTGAAACGTTCAGACGATCCCTGGAAGGATGAGGAGAGATCGGACGGCAATTTCGGCCACTGTGGAGCCCACATCGTACACATCTACAAGATTCCAAAAATGATCCCTATCGGGGAACCCGATAAGGTCAACGGTATTCTGTGGCAAATGTCCAAGGAGTCTGATACAGAGTTTGAGTATGAAGTAGATGTTCTCAAGCATCACTCTACTTGTGACGAGCTTCCGTACGACGTAGAATGCGCTTTAGATGCTCACCTGTGCCACGACGGTTGGCGTGAGCTGTTGGAGTCAACCCAGTTCATGGAACCCTTCACAGAGACTCCTGAGGGCTTCTGGAAGGTATGGGTGTGCTGGGAGAAGTCTTGGGTGGACAACTGGAGTCACTGGGGATGGGACTATAGTGCGTACCTGGACTTCACCAGGATAGACGGCAAGGAATATGAAGCCTATGTATGAGGAAGTTACAGGAAGATCAGATGATAGAACTCCCAATGAGCAGGACATGCTACGTTCTATCTATACTGAGAACCATCAGTATCAAGTGTGGGTGCACAGAGAGATGAAAGGCAACTTCTTACATGAAGAAGACGCTAAAAAGGCAGCAGCTCACATCTGGGAACACAAGGGTTACGATACAGTAAGATTCAGGTGGGAATCTCCTGTCTCTAATATACTATTACTGGAGATCCAATCCCCTGCTGGGGACAGATGGATGACTTCAGATACTTTCATAGTACAGATAGACGTGAAAGTCTACAACTAGCAAAGGACCAGCTGATATCAGCTGGTCCTTTTACATCTTCATGGGGTTCCATCGGGATTAGCCCAAGAGAGACTGCTCAAGACAGTTGATTTATAAGACACTATGGCCTTCTTCGTCATCATCTGCCCTGTCCATAAACGAGCAAGTTCCCTACCCAGGGCATTAATCTCTTCCTGGGTAGGGTCCTGCTCTGCAAAACTGTCCACTGAAAGCTGCATCACCATATAAATGGAAGGCAGCTCTTTTGCTACATCTAACTCAGAAGTTTCCATATTCACTACTAACTAAAAATTACCGTACCCGACTTGTAGAGTACGAATGTTCATTTCTCTCCACAGTCTTACAATCTGATCACGATCATCCAAAGCGAACAGTACATTGTACTTACCGCGAATATGCTCATTGAATAGATCGTACTTTATGTTGAAGTCTGGCCTTTCACCATCTTCGTCTGCCCTCATGAGCAAGGTGCTGTCCATCTCGTCCAAGAAGAAGGCTTTTGCGAGCCACTTCTCAGTCTTGGCCTTGACAGAAGGAGTTCCTTTACGCCCTGACAGGAAGAACACCTTGATAGGCGCGCCTCCTGCATCACGATAGGCTAGATCCAAAGCCCAGACTATCGAAGATACAGTGTTGTCTACAAGATCCGTGTCGCATTTTTCGGCATCATAGGGATCTCTGCCATTGTGAATAGCCAAAGTACCGTCCAGGTCCACAATAATGGCATCAGGAAGGCCTCTAATCTTGCTAACCTTCTCCACCTGAGGCCATACGTTCATGTAAGCCTCTGACAGCTTCCATTTACCTATACTCTTTGCCATACTCCTGATGACAGTTTCCCCAACGGGATTGTCTCGGAGAGCGTCTTGCTCAATGCACTTCTCGACGTTAACGTCAAGCAGACTGATCACCTTGAAGGAAGCTCTGCCGCCAATTCTGCGCCTGAGCAGTCCAGGGATCTTAGCATGCAAGTGTGTATTGTCTACGACAACATCCTGACCCTCCTCTACCGCAGCTTCTACAGCAGACAGCATCGCCTCGATAGCGACCTTCTCCTTCTGCTTCGACCAAGATGCTTGACTTGTCCAGCCCATCATCTTGCGAGTGTCGTCAAGATTCACTCGCAGTGCGTTAATCTTCTTAGCCACAGTACTCTTTCCAGACCCAGGCAAACCGCAAAGCATAGTGATTTCAGGCTTAGCCATTGTTTAAGTTCCTCTCTGCTACAGCTAGACACATATTTATAAAATCTATTAAAGAAGGCATAAAGAAAGGCCTGCCATCACTGTCACCACTGGTTTCTTGTTCATGGTTTCAGTATAGCAGGCCTTCTCTGATCGGTCAACTGTCAGCTGCGAATGGCTTGGTAGCTGCTGGCTTGAACAACTTCCAAGCCAGCTCTTCCAATTTCTTGTTATTCTGGTCTAGAAGGAAGAATAGTCCAGGCCTTACCAGGTTATATTTACTGGCTACTAGAAGAGCAAACTCCTTGCGATATTCCCCTGCCACAGGCAGATGGTCTCTATTGAAGTCAAGCTCTTTCAAAATATTGTCGAATGTTTCATTAACATGATCAATGTAGTCGTAAACATCTTTGATAAGACTGTTATTTACACTTATTACCCAGTCACGAAATTCATCTGGGACATTCTCAAGGTATCCATAGAGGTCCAATCCTTGAGATACAACTTCCCAGATTGTTCGTTCTGTGCACCCTGTGAGTACTTTGTGCAACCGGAGGTAGTCCCCCAGCTTAATCTTACAGCGAGTACCGCTGCTGAAACGGATAACATAACCTTCTGCTTCAATACCAGAAGTGGTTTCGTCATAATCTGATCCTTCACCAAATAAAATGTTTACATCGGCCATGGTTTGAAGATCGTCTAGACTAACACCTTGAGGCTCGAATTCAGGAACACTGCTGCCTATAGGGTTCCAATCATTCTTGACGACTTGATTCAAGACCTCCTCCCCTGTAAGATTCCAGTAAGAAGTTATAAGAACCAAATCTTCACGGCTACCATAGTCTACCACAATGCGATTGTCTGGATAGATTATCTCACATACATAAGTGTAGTCTACCAGCAAGGGATTGAACCAGCACCACACACAATCCGGGGCATTACCTTCCCCAGGATGTATGCAGCAGCCAGTAATTATTTTGTCCCTGAGGTATTTAGTAGCCCAAACAGCTTGATCGGAATGGAAAGAACCCTTAGTGGCGACATGCCACTCCCCAGCGTAGAAAAAGACAGTGGCCATAGAGCCGTCCATCTTAGAGAAGATCTGAAAATCTTCAGTCAGAGGAAGTCCTTGAGCGTAAGACTTGCCGTTAACATACTCTGAGTAGTTGAAGAACTTAGGCATACAGAACGCAACAATCTCTCCTGAGCTGTCAACCACAAGCCCCCTGCATTTACGAGTAGCATCATTCCACACTGCGTCGAACTGAGCCAGCTCCGCATAAGTATACAAAGTCAAGGGCAGCTCACTATGCTTGACTACTCGAACCCAACCAGCTTCGATGGAAGCCTCAAGCTCTGCTACATCTAGGTACTCATCCAGCTGCATGGTGACAGTCCTCTCACTTGATCTTAAGACTAACATCTGTTAGGGTTTTTCTTGTATGGTACAGGAAATGAAATGCGCCCCCTACCCCCGCTACCCAGGTCAGGGGCATAACCCCTGCTGGACGATAGGTAGGAAGCCATTCGAAATTCCTTGTCCACATGGACTTCGAGGTGTTCCGACGATGCCCGCCCCCTGAGGCCATGACATCAATCTTTCGCTCTTATGGAGCCTGGCTATGCGGTCCAGATACAGAGTGCTCAGGTTAAGCCGAGCAGACGTACGTGAGTAACTCTACCGTACTTGGAGCTGATTGTCAAGTAGGCTCTGAGAGCCATTTTAAGGACTTCGTGGCCACGCCTGGCTGTACCTGTCGGCTACCTTGCCAAAACGGCTGGAGAAGGCCTTCTGTGCCTCTTCTAGGCTCTTACAGGACCATAGCGTCCTGAGTCCTACGAAGGTCGATTCTAGGAAGGCATCCGCTATCATGAGTATCATAATCAGCACGACGAAGGTGATGACGAAGGCAGCAGCTCCAGCTACAATAGCTAGTGCGGAGGCTGCTACTGCTCCTAAAGATAAGTATTTTATAGTGCGAGATAGTAAATAGATCATAGTTCCTCCTTTCTATGACTCAAACCTACCACGAGAGTTGACAGATGTCAAGCGACAACAAGAGCAATGAGCAGCTTTCTGAGCGTCCTACCTGTGCAGGGTGTTCACAGTCCATTTGGAGTGGCATGTATTATATAGTTACTGTGGGCTTCATTGATGATATTATCTCTGCTGATGAGGAAGAATTGGACCATTACCATCTTCATTGCTTGGATCCTTACATTGTCCTATTCGGCCAGCTGCCTGGGGAGACTATTGCCATTACTTTGCACGGGGATTGACATTTCTTTATTGAATATGGTATGATGTCTATACCAACCCTTCTAGGAAATAGGTATTAGGTTGAGCTTTACAGATTCTGAAATAGATGCTATACTGGCCCAATACGAGCCATGGGCACGTTGGAAGGCTAGGCAGTTTCCTAAGTTTCCCGCAGAAGACCTGGTTCAAGAAGCTCTTATAGCTATGTGGAAAGAGCTTAAGAAATATGATCCTGATAAGGGCATACCTGTGGATTACATCATGAAGAGAAGATGCTCTTGGCGAATGATGGATATAGTAGCAGGCAAGCCTTGGACCTCTTCTGATCCTTACTACAGGCACACTGGACTGAAATTCACTGCTACTCCTATGGAAGAGATGTCTAGCCAGATTAGAGATCCTTCAGCAGAGCAGGCTTTTGATTCAGCAGAGTTTTCTGCACATGCTGGAGAAATAGCTGATGCTCTTAATGGACTGACATCTAGACAGAGAGAATATGCCGTAGTAAGATTAATGTATGGATTTAAACAGTCAGAAATTATAGAACATTTTGGTTACGAGGCTCACGGTCTTCTGACAAAGAAGCATAAGGACCAACTTCGTGAGTCTTTATCTCATTTAGAGAGTTTGGTGAAGTAGATGCCTCAAGGTGGTGGCAAGGTAAGGGTAAAGCCTCCTGCATTCAAGAGAGATTCCATTGATCTTGGACGTCATGGACGTACATGGCAGACTCTTGAAGCTTATGATTTAGAAGTGGGGGATATTATCCAAGGAAAAGGGCTTGTAGAGTCTATCGAGTCGTCCGATCTGGGGACCGCCATAGGTCTGGTGCATATCAAGCTCATTATGGGAGATGTGCTTCACTACAGCCCAGAGGACAAGGTAGAAGCCTTCTCTAAGAAGCAGATCTTGACAGACGACAGCAAGTAGTGTAGTATAGCCCCATGGTCACATTTAACGGATCGTCACTAAATTTTAATTAAAGGTTGAAAAGGAGGTAGCGTGTATGTGGAGTCAGTTAACAGAAGCTGAGAAGTTGGATACTGCTAGAGAAGTTATCACAGCACTACGGGCAGCTGGCGAGAAGATCACTGGCCGAAATGTAGCAGAGCGTGTAGGGGCAGCTGAGAGAACAGGCCGTTCTTATCTCCAGAAGATTAAAGAGTGTTCAGGTGTTGAGGATTCTTTAGTTGGAACTCGCGATTTTCATAAACTTGAACATGTTAATTCAGAACCATCTGATCCTCAAGTTGCTTTTATTCTTCCTGACTGGCAAGTTGGCATGCATGATGCTGAGATCATTGAGAAGTCTTTGGCTCTTGCTGAGTATTTGCAGCCAGACAAGATTGTACATGTAGGCGATGAGAGTGATTGTACGGCTATCGGCCGTTGGGCTAAGGGCACCAAAGATGAGTGGGAGAGCAATCTGCAAGCTGAGATTGATACTACTCATGATTATTTAAGCCAGTTCCGTGATGTTTGTCCTCAGGCAACTTTCGATATCTGCTTCTCTAATCATATGCAGAGATTTGCAAATAGCATTGATACTCGTATTCCAGGCTTTAGAACATTAAGAGCCTTGACTATTGAGTCTCTTTACGGCCTTCCTGAATTAGGGATCGAGATGCGCTACCAGCCGTTTGATCTTTTTCCTGATGTTATTGCAGCTCACGGGCATCAGTATGGCTTAACTTCTGCCGGACAGTATCAGAAGGGTTCTCAAGTTGTTAAGACTGCTGGCAAGAGCTTAATTGCTGGACATACTCACAGGCCAATTCTGGCTTCAGTAGCCCGAGGTTACAATGCTGACATGAGCACTGACTTTTACTTAAATGTAGGGTGCGCTATGGACTTTGACTCAGCAACATATATTTCCAGTCGACAGCCCGAGTGGGGCTTTGGCCTAGGCATTATTAGGCATGAGAATGGCATCAGTTATCCTGAGTTACTTATCGCTAGAGGAAGAAACTTTTATTACGACGGTCTTAAGTTCTAAGAGAGGTAACAGTGGCTTCTGCGGCCGAAAATGCTCGCACACTTTTTGCAGCTATCGTTCCCAATAGGCGAGATTTACTTGAAAAGGCTATTGCTGATCTAAGTCCAGAGCATTTCCATGATGAGACATGGCGAAACATGTTCATTGTCTTTCAATGGTATTACCAAATTGCTGGGGATGTACTTACTAAGAAGGCTCTTTCTGATGCTCTTGCTAAACTTCCCAGTAGTGATACTGGGAAGGTTCGTACTTATGAGGCTATTTATGATGGGTTAGAAGCACAGAGTGCTTCTGAAGCTGACTTTAGATGGTCTCTTGAGCAGATTAAGGATAAGTACGCTCATAATGCTACCCGAGATGAAATTCTTGAAGCCATGCAGGTATTACAACATGGTATTCAAGATTCCAAAGGTGCGGAAATTAAGGGCCATGCTGCTGCACGAGAACGTCTTATGGCCAAGTTCGGACAGATTGATCTTCGTCTTAATGTTCAAGAGGCTCCTGATGGAGATGCTAGGGATGAAGAAGATGACATTCTTAAAGATTATGCTGATAAGAAGGCAATTCATCTATCTGGAACCAGTCCAGGTATTCAAATTGGCGTTCCTGCGCTAGATAAATACGTTGGAGGATTTCAACCTGGAGAACTTGACTTCGTACTAGGATATTCCAGTTCTGGCAAGACGAGTATGTGTGTTCAAATTGCATGGTGGGCCTCTATTATGCAGAATATGAACGTAGTTTACGTTACAACTGAAACTCTTAGGCCTCAAGTACGTAGAAAAGTAATTTCTAGACATTCAAAACTGCCTAAATTCGATATTACTGACGGTTTGAACTCTATAGATCTTAAGAGAGGCACTCTTTCTTCCTTGGAAGAGGATAAACTAAAGTTAGTAGTTAATGATTTCGCCAATAATCCAGAATATGGCGGATTTAGAATCATGCAGGCTTCTGAAGGAATGTCTATATCCAGTCTTAAGGTTAGATTGCAGGCATTGCAGACTATAAAGCCTATTAATCTTGTTATTGTTGACGCTCTGTACATTTTAAAGTCCAATGAGCGAAGGCCTAATTCTAGAGATGAGCTTAATGAGACTATTCAGTCAGCTAAGAATCTAGCAACAACGTTTAATAATGGTAATGGTGTACCTATCATAACTCCGTGGCAGACTAGTCGAGAGCATAAGGAGCGTGCTGACAGAGATAAGCGTTACTCCATGGCAGCCATGGCAGAAACTGCTTATGCAGAACGCTTTGCCGATGTGGTTATCAGCCTGCTGGAACCTTCTCAGACTTCTAGGCACACAACTTTGTCAGCAGCTGTCATTAAGAATAGAGATGGAGAGCAATCTCCTAACATAGATATTGATGTTGACTATGCCACCAGTCATTTTACAGATTCTGGAAGAGTTGCCAATATGAGTACATCCAATCTGTTAGGCTTCTAAGTCGATTGTCCCCTAAGAATCATTTATTTTCTTAGGGGACTTTTTATGTCTGAAAATACTAAGGCCGACCTTGAGGAAGTCCTAAGACTTGCCGCAGATGGGGCAGTAGCAGTTCAATCTTACCAGAAAACATCCACTTCTGGTAAATCTTTCCAAGTTAGTGCTGCCACGCGTGGTGCCCCTGGCCCAAAGAATGGTATTACCAATCCTGGTGGAGGCATTCGCTCTAGTCTGTCTACTGGACGTTTGGCTAATGAGTCAGGCCATGAAGTAGGCGAAGCCATGGGGTCTCGTAATACTGTCACTGTTGGGTCTTCTGGCATTGGACGTTCTCCTTTGTCTCCATACGCTGCTGCTGGCGTTGCGACTCCTCCACATACTGCTGGAGCACTTGCAGCCGCCGCCAATGCTGCTACTGCTGGAGCGTCATTACAGGCTACTGCTGTGGCCAATCAGGCAGCTTCTGCCGCTTCTGCCGCTTCTCGCGCAGCTACTGCAAGTTCAGCATCCAAGCCTTACAATTTTGTGAATTATCCCAGTACTGCAAAAACAGCTAAGACTCCGTACAATTTTACTACTTATCCTAAGTCTTCAAGTAGTGGAAGTTCCTCATCGTCATCTTCTGGAAGCTCTAAGTTAGCCAGCGCTTTGAGTATTGCTACTATAGGCATGAGAGCTGCTCGTCTCGGCCATTCAGGACTTGCTGGAGGGCATGGAGGTAACGGAGTGGGGAACGCTTTGAGCAGCATGGCTCAGAAGGCTCACGACACAGCGTCTAGAGATGCCAGTCAGACAGCCTCAGAGCATGCTAGCGAGACAGCATCACGCGATGCCCATGAAACAGCCTCTAGAGACGCTTCTAGGACCGCTTCAGAGCATGCCAGTGAGACGGCTGGGAGAGATGCTAGAAGGACTGCATCAGAACATGCCAGAGAAACAGCTTCTAAGGATGCCAGAGAGACCGCTGAAAGAGATTCTCACAAAGCTGAAAGCGAAGTGACTAGTCTGACTATATCTCAGATTATTGACTTGCAGATTATGCTAAGTCGTAAGGGATATCCTGTTAAAGTAGACGGCCGTCTTTCAAAAGAATTTATTGTTGTGGTGGATGCTTATCTGAAGGCAGCAAAATGAGTATATACACAGGCATGACCATAGCAGTTACAGTGGGAGCCTTTGATCAGGTAACTAAATTTCCTGTGTCAACTCCTGCTTGTACAGTTAATTTTTATGCTCCTCCAAAGAACCCAAGGCTGAATCCTACAGATCGAGTAGCCGATTATACGACTACTGGCACTTTCGATCCCAATCAGAATGTGTATGTAGCTACTATAAACACAACTGGTTGGGTTGGAGGCACCTGGTACTACCAAGGCTTGTTGGACGATGGCGTTAATCAATCTTGGGAATATGGAACTTTCAATCTAGTTTCTTAGGACGTGTCATGGGACAGCAAGTTAGTTACATTGCGTTAACAGTTAGGCCATACTTCGTGATCGAACTAGCCATAGTTGCGCTCACGTGAGAAGTCTGGTAGTATAACCCCTACGTGTCCTACCCGCCAGTCAACAGGGACTGGCACGCTAATTGAGGAACAGCATCTCCAGTAGCACAACCACACTGTAGCGTATGTAGGCCCGCCGCTAAGGTAATCAACATATGTTGAAGTCCCGAGCTATCAAGCTAGTATCCGTCCCTCTCATTGCTGGCGCTGCTGTTCTAGTGTCAGGCGCTGCTGCTTTTGCAGATAGCGTAGTAGTACAACCGGGGGACACTATTTCAGGTATCGCAACTAAGGAAGGCATTTCCAACTGGGATCTCCTATACCAGGACAATCTTTCAGTTGTAGGTGCAAACCCTAACCTTATTTTCCCAGGTCAGGTTCTTCAAATTCCAGGGACTGGCGATACTTCAGCACCAGTAGCGTCAGTTGTAACAGTTCCACATGTTCATCACACTCAGCATACTAACAATTCAAGCAATACAAGTAATACTCCAGATCCAGTTTCTTCAATTAACTGGGATGCAGTGGCTCAGTGTGAATCGTCAGGGGATTGGTCAATTGACGATGGTAATGGTTTTTATGGCGGATTGCAATTCACAGAGTCCACTTGGCTCGCATATGGAGGCGGACAGTATGCATCTTATGCTAATGAAGCTTCAAAGGCTGAGCAAGAGACTGTAGCGAATCGCGTTCTAGCAGGTCAGGGCATTGGCGCCTGGCCAGTATGTGGGCCACGCGGGGAGTGATCCCTGAAGGTTGACAAATGTAGCTGAGGGAGGTATACTGCTGGCATGGCACTTCCACCTTATAATCCGCTAGCAGGCACCTCCCTCAGTGACGTATGGTATCTTAAGCGCAAAGCCCCTGCTGGTCGAGTGGTACATCTTATCGATCCGATCGGGCTGGGACCTCTCTGTGATATCCCTTTGCGCAATGACTGGATTTATATTCCAGAAGAAGATACTATGCGTACTTGTGCAAAATGTAGAGGTGTAGAGTCGCAACTGTCTCAAAGTCAGGAGATAGACAATGAAAGACTCAGATAATACAGATAATTCTCTTACTGTAGATACAGCTACCACGTCAGAAGTGGTATCTGCTCTTCAAGAAGAAGCTGATAAAACTCATGAGAGTTTTAAGCTGGCTCTTAACGATGATGATATAGATGCAACTGATGCAGCATACGTTACCTATCAGAATGTAGATAATAAGAGACTGCAATTCGATAGAGCTGTAGTAGCTGCGAAGGAAGTCCTTGATCCGTCCGAATGAGTCAATTATAGACATAGCAAATAAGATAGTCCCACTGCGAATTGTACTTGGCATGACTAATATCTATGTCTCAGAATTCACTTATGGCAAGTCTATTAAAGCTCGATGTCCCTACGCTGATATCTACCATCTGACTGAAGATGCTGGGAAGAGCATGAGAGTGTATTCTGATACTAATACTGCCTTCTGCTATATGGGATGCGGCGTATTGAAGCCTGTGTCTGTATATGCTAAGCTTAATGGAGTCTCTTATAAAGACTCCGCGAAGTTTCTGCTGGAGAAGGTAGGACATAAGCTCAAAACCTTCGATGAGAAATGGGCAGATGCTGTAAGTGATACAGGTCCCCTTAAGTTGGAAGGTTATAGAGAAGCATTAGACGAGATATGTCTCCAGCATTCTCAAGGCCAGTGGGGGCATCTCAAATATATGAGTTCTATATCGTCCTCTTTTTCTCAATTGTTGAGTATACTAGATAAAGCTCAATCTTACGATGATGCAGATAAGTGGCTGGACATAGCTAAGCAGCATATGTTGAAGCAGATAGACAGGGAGAAGCATCTTGAACTATCCGAAACTTAGAAGCTGGCTGACAGTTACTGAAGTAGCAGGAATACTTAATGTGTCACGTCAAGCAGTGCATAAAATGATTTCTGAAGGATCTTTCAGCACTGTACACTACTTAGGTGGCATTGAGAAGCCTATCTATGTAATTAGTGAGCTGGATAATCTTCTACAATCCAAGGAGGCCAAAAGAACTTGAAGACCGTACTTAGTGTAGGGGATGTTCTTGATAAGTTAAGCGTGAAGGATACTGTGGTTACAGCTTCTCTTTTAGGCCTGGCCTACCATGCTTATATATGCCATAACACACTTAAATTTACAGCTCATCAGCATAAAAATGGGCACGCTACTGTGAGTCTCGGCCATACTCAGGCAGATATTCCTTTCGGGTTTAGTGCTGGGGAGGGCGATTAGTGAGAAGTAACTCAGATATAATTGATTTTCTATCTAAGCATCACCCATTCTCGTTGGTAAGCGGAGATATTGACAGTATTACAATAGATGATGTAGTAAGTAAGTGCAGTACTGTCCTTTTAATAGAGCCAGTTGACCTTCTCGTAGTAACTGAACTTAATCAAGCTGCTACAGAAGAAGTTTCTCAGTTTTGCTCTACTAAGCCGTTTGGCTCTATGAAGCTTGTGGTTATCAATCTTAATGATGCCACAGCAAAAGCACAGAGAGCTCTTCTTTCCATACTGGAAAGTGTTAATGGGTATTTAAAGATTGTATTGTTTAGCAATAACTCATCCATACCTGGTATAGAATCTCGTTGCCAGGTATATAGGTTAAATGATAGACATTTACCATCAGAAGATTCAAAGACCAGAGTCTTGAAAGCCCTTGCCTCCACTTCTCTGGGGGAAAGGGCTATGTTAGAGGCTGTAGCTAAAGAGTGGACTAGTGAGGATACTCTAGTGCTAAAGGATTGGGCCTGCGAGCGTTTGTCTGGTAGGTATGTGGCATTTATGGAAGTTGAAGTAGAGAATATAGGACTGTCAAAGGATTTTGCACAGTCCCTGCTGGAGGCTTTAGCTGTATTAAAGGCAGTTGAGCCTAGAAAAGCAATAATGTCAGTAATGTTAGCCTACATAGTGGCGTCTAAAGGAATATAATGACTGATAGTGAAGTTCAAACAGCTGAAGAGCTGCCTGAAGGTACTCCAGAAGAGCTACAAACTCAATTAGAGACTCTTTTAAGTAAGAATACTGAGATTGAGCAGAGAATGGCAACTACTTTCGGTGCTGGAATGCAGCCTGCCGACAAAGTTAATATTCGTCTTAACTGTCTTATGAGTATGGTACTTCCCCCAGAGTTGAGGGTGAAAGTTGAAATCATGACTCAGACAATGCTCTTTACAGTACTTGAAAATATGTACACTGAAGTAGAGAAGCAGTTTGAAGAGTTTAAGAAGCAACAAGCTCAGCAAGATCTACTTCGTGGAGTACGTGGGGTTGACCCCAGCGCTACAGGCAGTCCTCTAATTGGCTAACTATGTTCAGTGGAGCACCTCCAAGAAGCTGGCTAGGGCCATCTGGGTTTACGGTTCAGAGGAAGCGCTGAGGCTGGAGGTCTCTGAGTACGTCAGGGACTCTGTTAGAGCCTCAGACCTGGATAAATTATCGTTCGATGCTTCCTCTAGTAGTGAGCGTAGAATCTGGGAAGCTTTGTATGAGAAGTCCCTGTCAGATGATTCCTTAAGGCTTATTGAAGTATCCAATGCAGACAAGTTGTCAGATTTCTCTAAATTAACTGAATGGTTAGCCAATCATTCAAGGCATAGTACAGAAACTACTATTCTTTTTACTTCAGTTGAAGATCCTCCAGTAACATTTAAGCCTCCTAAGGCCATAGCAGTTAAATGTATTATGCCTAAGTCTGAAGATAGGCTACAGTGGGCTATGGCAGTCGGAGGATTGTCAGAAACCTCTGCAAGGAGGTTGGTAGAGTATAAGAATGGCAATTTAGAGGGAATAAGAGATGTTTGCCTTAAGATTAAGAGGCTACTTCCAGATCTAGAAGGAATAGAAGTCACTACTGAGACTCTGGAGTCTTTAGACGAGCAAACTCCGGCAGGATTAGTAGAATCTATACTTGAGAAGAACAAGGCAGAAGCATTTGCAGCAGTTGCCAAGGTTCCCACAGATGGCATAGGCAGAATTTTGTCATCTCTTGAATACAATATCAATCTTATAGATAAGCTTAAGCCTATTATAGCAGCACTGCCTAGAGGTTCTAAACTGGAACCTATTACAGGGTTTCCTATGTCAAGAGTCTCTGATATAGCTCCTCTGACTAGAATATACGATCAAAGAGAGCTGCTCAGGAGCCGACAGTTAGTAGTACTTATGGAGTCATACAATAGACAAGGCATTACTGAGGGGATCTTGGAATCCTTGATCTCTTTATGGTAAAGTCGATGGTAAGTATGTAGCACCGTAGTACTAGACAAGTGGAGGCCAGTATGGTATTCTGTTCTAGTGGACTTACGTCCCCCATCCCGGAAACTGTGGGGAGGTTGGGCCGAATGGCGATTATGCGTAGCATGTATCCTTCGGCTTAAGGGGTGATCCGCATATCCGCTGCGGGCTACGCTCGCGGTCGGTCTTCAGTGGTGTAATTGGCAGCACGAATGACTCTGAATCATTTAGTGGAGGTTCGAATCCTCCCTGGAGAGCAGTTAACCTTGTAGGGAATCTCATGGCAGTGGACATCGTTACTCTGGCAGAAGCCTTGGGCAGTTCTGGCCTTTCTGTGCTTCTCTGGAATTTGTGGAACTCCAAGAGAATAGAAAAGTCGGCACGCAAGGCTGAAGCACGCAATGATAAGCGTGAACCTCTTATTGAACAAAGCATTAACCTGGGCAACGTTGTCAAGGTTACTGAACTCATGCGTCAAGGAATTCAAGAACTCGAAGATTCCAAGCATCGTCTGTCAGATGATATGAAAATTATGCAAGGTAAGTTTGAAGATCGCATCATAGATCTTACTAATGAGAATGCTCGCATAAGACGAGAGTTTTTGGAACAGCATACACTTGACAGAGATACTATCAAGGAACTTCTATCTCAGATTGACAAGCTTAAAGCATTAACAACAGTAAACGCTGAAGCAATAGAATCAAATAAAACAAAATTAGAGCTTCTGTCCTAAGGCAGACTCGAATAAAACTAAGGAACATCTGTGATTAAGGACTATGGATTAGTAGAATCTGTAGATGAGCTAAAGTTTTTGATGAGCAAGTTCCTTGAAGAAGGAACTCCTGTAGGCCTTGACATTGAAACAGGGTATGACGGACCAGATAAGAAGAAGGCGTCTGTACATCCTGAAGAGGCTTACATTGTAGGAATTAGTTTCACTAATTCTCTAGATTGGGCACGATATGTGCCTCTTCGCCACGACTTTGAAGATAATTTTGATAATAAGGTCGTGGCTGAACTTATGTGGCCAGTTCTTAAGTCTGGCTTAACAGTAGCACATAACGCAAAGTTCGAGCTCAGCTTCTTAACGCCTTGGGTAATTGAATTCCTAGGTGAGGAAGTAGTTGGAGATGGCAGCTTTAAGGTTCTTTCAGATACTATGATTGAAGCTGCAATTACCTCTAACTACCGCAGCAATGGCCTGAAGGATCTTGTAGAGATTATCTTCGGTCATACCATGAAGCACTTCGTAGACCTTTTTGAAGGTGCTGGGGAGTCTCGTAACCAGTATCTGCGTTTCAATGTGCTTCCTCTTACTCGCGTCAATGTAGATTATGCATGTGAAGACGCTCTATGGGCTTTGGCCCTTCATCAGCTGCACTATCCAATGGTTAAAGACAGCTTTATTTACCAGCTTGAAATGGAAGTACTGTATGTTATTCTTGACATGCAGACTACTGGCGTGTGCTTTGACTGGGAGCTGATGCGAAAGTACAGTGAGCAGTGTAAAAACTTCATGGATATTCAGTATGCTGCTATTCAAGATAAGTTCTCTGAAATGCTTGGCGAGAGAATTGAGATTAATCTAGGATCTCCTAAGCAGGTGCAAGAACTGCTGTATGAAAAGTTGGGATTCTCTACTACTCGTTATACTAAGAGTACCAAAGATTCCGACAATCCTAAGATGTCTACTGACACTATTGCTCTTGAGGCTTTGGCTAATAAGCATCCTGTGGTTCGTATGCTTGTGGAATATAGAGAAGTTAAGAAATTGGTAGGCTCATATCTTGACAAATATGAGCGTGACTATGGCTATGACCTTCTTCGTGAAGGTGTTGTACATCCAAGTTTGAATCAGGTTTTCGTAATCTCTGGACGATTCTCCGCAAAGGATCCTAACTATCAGCAACTTCCAGGCGGTAATAAGGAGTATCAAGCTCCCGATCCCCGTGCTGGAAAGAAGATGACACGTTATGAAGTTGCAGATGAATTTCTGGAGCTTTGTTTTCGAGACGTGGTAATTACTCCAGAAGGTTATTACGCTGTAGGCTTTGACTATGGTCAAGCTGAGCTTAGAGCCATTGCTGGAGAGGCTCAAGAGCCTTATCTTCTTGAAGCATTCGCTGATGGAGCAGATATTCACACGCGTGTTGCTTCTCTTATGTTTGGCGTACCTGAAGATCAAGTAGATTCTCCTATGCGTAAGAAGGGCAAGACTCTTAATTTCGCTTTGGCATTCCAGATGGCAGCAGATTCCCTAGCTGACAGGCTTGGTATTTCTGTGGAAGAGGCTGAAGAGCTGTACGCTAGATATTTCCAAGTACTTCCTAATGTTAAAAAGCTTATCCAAGACAAAATGGATCTTGGTCGAAAGAATGGTTATTCTGTAACTAAGTTCGGCCGTAAGATGACCATTTGGGAGTACCAGGACAAGAGAAGGTTTATGCAGTCTAGGGCTGGACGTATGGCTTTCAATACTGTAATTCAGGGGTCTGCTACTGGTGATGTGCCTAAAATTGCCATGGTCAGAGCTGTGAAGGCTTTGAAGAAGGCTGGCCTGTCAGATAAAGTTCATCTGGTAATGAATATTCACGATGCTCTTGAGTTCTATGTCAGAGATGATGTGGATTATCAGACTGTTATTGATGTACTTGAGCCAGCAGTTATTTTCCCAGTGCCAGGATGGCCTTCAATGGTAGCTGACTGGCATTATTGGAAGCGTTATGGATCATGTGTTGAGTTGAAGAAAAATGAAGATGGAAAGTGGGTAGAGAAGCACTAATGAGAATACGTACAGGATATTCAGAGGAATTACAGCATAATAGTTGGGCAAAAGGTGACATAGATCTAGATTCTAATGATTTGGAAGGTCTTGCTGTAGAGTTTGACTTCAACCTAGCAGACTTGACACATACTCTGAAGTATGATATTCTATACTCAGAAGCCGAGAGACTGTTAACGATTAAGTACATCAGGGATGTGCAGCTTAAATCTCCTGGATCTCGTGACATGGATATTTTGAAAAGAAGGCTTGGTACTGTAACGAATTTGCTAGATAAACACGTTCAACTAGCTAAGAGGTTGTCGCATGGAGGAGATAGAGAAGAGGATAGCTGAGCTCCTAACAGAAGCTCTCAATCTACGCTCAGAATCGTCAATGCCTTATTCTGAAGCTTCTCCTCAAGTTGTTTTGAACTCTCTGCTGGACAACCGGCAGAGAGTTGATAGGCTTGAAGGAATTTATCTTCAAGTGATTCAGATTAGAGCACGTTTATCCAGAAAGACTTCAGCTGTAAAGGCTGAAGCAGAAGATTCTTGGGCAGAAGCACTCGCTTCAATGAAATCCCAAGGATCTAGAAACAGAGATCAGTATGAAGGCCCTCGCGAAAGATATGCAGAGGCTGATCTCGCTACGTTGGAATTGAAACGTAAAGCCAGAAAAGCTGAAGAGCTTCTAGGCGTTGCAGTTGAAGCTGACGATGTTATAAAAACGGCCCTTAGAGGTCTAAATGAAGTAATTCAAGATCACCGTATATGGTTAAGATCACTACAGTTTCAAACATACTTAGAGAAATAGGATAACTACATGTCTAGAATTTCATTCACAGATGAAGTACCAGCCTCACAGCGCGGTGGAGATGTTTTCCCCAAGCTCAAGCTGAAGATGGGCGAGAAGGCCCGTGTAGCCCTGTTAGAAGGTCCAGAGCGTGTCTACGTTCACCAGTTCTACGAGCCAGTTATTGTGGATGGCAAGGGCGTTGAAGTTGAGAAGGAACGTCGTGACAACAGTAAGTACAAGAAATGGGACGAGAAGTTCCTGAAGATTTTCCAGTGCCTTGGAGATGAGGGTACTCTCAACGAGAGCGGCGCAGACACTAAGAACTGTCCAGCTTGCAAGGCCTCAGCACAATTCGATTATTTCAAGGCTCCAGTTCCACGTTACGCTCTTAACGTGATCAAGTACACCCTGAAGCCAAACGGCGATATTGCTTCTCCTTATGCTCCAAGTGTGCAGGCTTGGGTGTTCGGTCCTCAGAAGTTCGAAGAGATCCGTAACATTGCCAGGGAAGGGTTCGATCTAAGCAAGGTGGACCTGGTTCTAGGACCATGTCAGCATGAGGATTTCCAGAAGTACACAATGACTGTATCTAACAAGGCAGCATGGCTGGAAAGCAAGGAGACTGAGAAGATCACTAAGGAGGTCTTCACAGAGAATCGTATTGATCCTCTAGATAAGGTTGTAGCAGCTCAGCTGGACTCTGATATCATTCAGACCTATGTTGACCGTATCAGCCATGCATGGGGGATTATTCACGGCACTGTGGTTAGTCCAACAGAGGCAGTTATCGCAGCTTCTGAGTTTGCAGCTAATTCAACTCCTTCAGTGGACTTTGGTTCTTCATTTAGCGTGTCAGATGAGGTCCCTGTTCCAGATTTCGGCTCTCTATTGGATGGTATTGAGATCTAATGATTCTCGCGGTTGACTTGGCTAGCAAGTTTTCCGCAGCTTGTATGATGAATGCCCAAGGGAGTGTCACTGCTGAGTGGCACTCCTGGGGCAGTTCTGAGGCTTCTTGGGTAAATTCTCTGGTCGTCCAATCCAAGTTTGCGGACATAGTTCTTATAGAGGATTTGCCCTTTAGCTTGCGCATTTCTAAGACAGTTCGTGACGTGTACCGGTTGCAAGGCAGAATTATAGAGCAGATGGAGCAGCATATGTTCCACACACGTAAGATAGTATTCATTCCGCCCAAGCTATGGCAGGATTACTTCAAACCAGATGGAATGAAATCTGGGGATAAGAAGGCTGCTAAGAAGATAGCTGAGGAAAAATATGGATATGTTGCTACAGAATTATTGCATAAGGAATTGCATGGAGTAGATCGCATACACGCTAGAAAGAGTATGGAAGATCACATTGATGCGTTTCTTATAGCACAGTACATGTTAGAGCAGTCTAGAGAACATGGATCTATAGACCAAGCAGTAGACAGCATTCCAAGGTTGGAGCGTTTAAATGCCTAAGGCTGCACGTGATGAAGTATCAGAGATTATTAAGAAATTCTCCAAAGAGATAGATATCGGCAGTATTGAAGATGTGACAGATCACATAGAAGGCCTTCCCACAGGTAATTTGGGGATTGATTACATCGTGGGTGTTGGAGGTCTTCCTGTAGGTCGAGTAGTTGAGAGTTATGGAGCTCCTTCTTCAGGAAAGACAACTCTGGCTCTTCAGACAGCTGCTGAGCTACAGCAGAAGATTATTGCCAATGGTAGTGATGATTTCATTCTGTACATTGACTTTGAGCATGCTTTAGATAAGAAGTATTGCAAGTCTCTAGGGTTAGATCTGACTCATCCCAGTATTAAGGTAACTCAGCCTGACAGTTTAGAGACTGGCGCATCAATTGCTCGTAAGCTACTAGACACAGGTAAGGTTAAGCTACTTATTTGGGATTCTGTAGCAGAGGCTCAAGTAGAAGCAGTGAAGAAGGCCGAGACAGGGGACTTTGTTCCGCCAGTTAAGGCTAAGATTATGAAGCAGTTTTTAGAGCAGATCAATGATGTGCTGTACAGGACCAAGTGTACAGCTATTTTCATCAATCATGTTCAGGAAAAGATCACTATGAGTGGTCCTGCCCGTGGCATTGTATCTCAGACCACACCTGGTGGAGACGCTCTCAAATTTTACAGCAGTGTGAGACTTAAATTTACTCAAGGTAAGAAGAATCGTGGTAAGAGGTTCAGTCCTCTTATTAATGATTATGAAGAGTATCCAATCTCTACAGAAGTCAAGGTTACTGTAGAGAAAAACAAAGTTGCCGATCCCCATAAGTCCTGCATAGTGCTAGTAAGGTATGGCAGAGGATTCGATAACTTCTGGCAGGCTGTTCAAGTGCTAGAAGCTCATAAGAAGATCACACATAATGGCTCCTGGTTCTATTTTGATAGGACTCCAAGTCTTCTTATGCCTGGTCTTCCAGAAGCAGCGGGAAGATCTGGAGCGTTTCAGGGGGAAGACAAGCTTCTGAAATATGGGGAAGCAAATCCCGAATGGAGAGCTCATATTATCAATGCTGCTATGGAAACTGTTAATTCTGCGATGCCTGGAGAAATTGAAGACATTGAAGAAGATGAAAGTAATGATATCGATCTAGGCGCATTTGTGGAGTTTTCATGATTACTGTAGATCAGATGAGATCTACGCTTATGACAGTAGATGAGGCTTACGAGACTTTATCTAAGTCAGAGCCTATAACTGAATATCCTTTGGAGACAGGAAATTCTGTATTCTATCTTGATGATGCTTGGAATCATGGCCTAGATGCTAAGGATGGCAATGAGCAAGTAGGTGCTTCAGTGGTCATCGGGGGTCACGAGGTGCCCATGACGAAGGATGCGATACTTCAAGCAGCCTCTCTGTGCGGCCTCTCGGGGGCTTACGTGAAGAAGACGCCCTCCAAGCTCATTGAGCCCCACCTGAACTACTGGTACGGCTCTCAGGGGCTTGGTAATCGCCCTGCTAAGATTCTCGTGACCAATGAGGTAGCATCGGCTGTCACTCGTCAGAGTATTAATCCGTTCAGCAATATAAGACTGCTTGACAGCGTGCTGAATGGTATAAAAGATTCTTTTGGTGATGAAGAAGTATTAGTGGACTCTAAGTTCCATCATTCAGTCACAGGAACCCACATGAGGCTGGTACTTCCACAGAGAAGTTTTATCATTAATGACAGCGGGGTGGATGATGACGAGTGGTGTATGGGACTAAGTTTCCATAATTCGCTTGTAGGAAAGACTAAGACAAGTTTAGATGGTTATTTATTCCGTTGGTGGTGTTTGAATGGAGCTATCGATACTAAGGCTTCTTCAGGAACTTGGACTAGGAGCATAGGACCTTCTGATGAGGATGGTATATACAGTTGGGCTAAAGAGATTGTAGGCAACATTATCAGCCCTCTTGATCAGTCAGCTCATCTCCTCCAAGAAATGACAAGTCAGTCTATTGAAGGAGATGTTAATCAAATTCTCAGTGATCTTTTTGAGGATTACAGGCTCCCTGCAAGAGACCGTAAGGCTATTATTGCTAATATGGTAGAAGAAGATAGTCTTACTATGTATTCTCTTATGCAAGCAGTGACTGAGATAGCCAATGATATGAGTCTTAGTCCTTTAGAACAGGCAAAGCTTATGCATGTAGGAGGAGACTTAACACACTCTTCTGCACACCGATGCGAGTCTTGCCACAGGATAGAAAAGATGTAATATGAGAAGATACCACAGGGCTGACTACTCTGGGCAAACATTCGGAGAACTTATGGCTCTTGAAAGAGATTCAGAAAATTCTAAGAAATGGATTTGCGAGTGCAGTTGTGGAAAAGTTACTTCTGTGTTTGGAGGTAATTTGACTACTGGTAGAACCAAGTCCTGTGGACATCTTCTTGATAGGTATAGAAACAGCTCTCCAGGATATATGGGCTATAAAGACATCTCTGGCCGTAAATGGGCCTCCATAAAGGCAGGGGCTGATGCTAGAGGTATAGATTTCATGCTTGATATAGAAGATGCGTGGGATTTATTCAGGGATCAGGATAGAAAATGCGCCTTGTCAGGACAGCCTCTGAAGTTTGATGAGAAGTCCTACACCAGGGATGGAAATGCTTCTTTGGATAGAATAGACTCATCTATGTCATACACTTTAGATAATGTTCAATGGGTAGATAAGGCTATCAATATTAGTAAGTGGGCAATGTCAGATGCTGAGTTCATAGATATGTGCTGCTTGATAGCCGACTACCAGAGGTCTTGCCACAGGTTGAGCACTGTGGTATAATGGATTCCTGACATAGACGGTTAACCAAAGATCCCACACTGTGTCAGTGTGGGATCTTTTTATGGAGTTAAAGTGATTAATAGTCTAGACATAAATAACTTTCAATCTCTAAAGTCTGTTCACATAGAGTTAGGTCCCTTGACTGTTATTGTGGGGGATTCTAACTGTGGCAAGTCTGCCCTGGTTAGATCTGTACAAGCTTTAGCTAGTAATGTAAGAGGTAACTCTATAGTAACCCATGGGTACAAGATTGCTTCTGTGTCAGCTACTACAGATTCAGCTAAAGTCACTTTGGAGAAAGGTGAAGGTCATGGGTCCTACAGAGTAGTTCATGGTGACAGTGAGAAAGAGTTCACTAAATTAGCTGGAGAAGTTCCAGAAGATGTTTCCAGAGTCTTGGAATTAGATCCTGTTAAAGAGGGTTTATCTCTTAACTTTGCTCCTCAACATGAGCCTCCATTTCTTTTGACTTCTTCAGGGTCAGTAGTGGCTAGAACTTTGGGGGATTTGACAAAGGTCAGCACAGTTCTAGAGGCTGTTCGGGAAGCTAATAGACGCAGAACTTCTACTACCAGTGATTTGAAGTTGCGTAGCAAGGATTTAGACAGTCTTAGCAATGCTCCAGAACTACTCAATAGTTTGAATATTCGTAAAGATGCTGTTCATGCAGTAGGTAAGCTTATTATTGATATAAAGTTTATAGAATCTGAAATTGCCAAATTGGAAATCATAGCAAATTCTTTAGGCAAGTTGGATATTGAAGTACCATGTATTTATGACATATCTGAATTGGTTAAAGCTTACGAAGATTTCAGTACTCTGTATAAAAGCTTAGAGAGACTACGTGAACTGACTATAGAAGTCACAGCTTGCGAAAGATTTTACGACAGTTGGACAGAGAGATCAGAAGTATTGGATAGAGAATTTCACGAAGCGCTAGAAGAGATAGGGGAATGTCCAATATGCGGTCAGAAGATTTCGAAGTGAAAGATATTAGACCTAAAGGAATGTATGGAAGTGGTATGGTCCGAGAAGATGAAGGCGATAGACCTAGATTCGATCTTCTCGTGATTGAAGATATGCCATATGAGCATCAACCTCTTACAAGATGGGCAGCTCTCCTAGCTAAGGGCGCTAAGAAGTACAGTGCTAGAAACTGGGAGAAGGCTAATAGTCCAGAGGAGTTGGAAAGATTCAAGTCTAGTGCTTTTAGACATTTCATGCAGTGGATGGCTGATGAAAAGGATGAAGATCATCTTACTATGGCATGGTTTAATATGATGGCTGCTGACTGCACGGAATGGAAGCTTAATGACAAACTACCTTCTGATAAGTGATATTCATCTAGCAGATCATCCTCCAGCTTCCCGCAAAGAAGGCTACCTTGATGAGATTGTAAACTTGTTGTGGGACACAGTCAGGGTCGCTAAGCAGTATAACGCAGTGGCAGTATGGGCTGGGGACGTCTTTCATATCAAAACACCATCTCGTAATAGCCATGAGATGGTGGGATATGCGGTAGATATTGCTAAGTTGTATCCAAATGGTTTGTATATTGTACCAGGTAATCATGATCTAACTCACGATAGATTGGATTCCATATATTCTCAGCCTTTAGGTCAGTTATTTAAGCATGGTAGCATTACCATGTTAACTGGCAAGCAGGCAATGGAAGATGGGTACAATATTTATGGCGTTCCATGGCTACAAAGATTTACAGATGAAGCAGTATACAAAGCTCTAGAGGGTTATAGAGACGAGCAGTGGGCCTTTGATGAGCATTCTTTGGTAGTTACACATGCTCCTATGTATCCTCCAGGCCGCGAGCTTAAATACGAATTTTATGATACTCATAAATGGGCTTCTTGCATGGGTAACAGGGGCAGCGTATTCTATGGTCATGTGCACAATCCCCATGGAGTTTACGAGGTAGATGGCGTTAAATTCTGCAATAATGGAGCTCTCTCTAGGGGATCTTTGGATGAGAGTAATCTTACCCGAGAAGTTGTGGCTACTGTATGGTCTGATATCAATGGAGAGTTTTATAAAGTTCCTCTAAACTTCATTGATGCTAAAGATATATTCAGAATGGAAGTCAAGAGTACCCGAGAAGCTCAAGTCAAATTGGACGATTTCTTGGAATCTATTGGACAGACTTCTCTGGCAATTACTACTTCATCAGCAGTTATGGACCATATCAGATCACTAGGCTTGGGATCAGAAGTGGAAGTACTGATCCAGGAGCTTCTTGACAGCTGTGAAGTTTGATGCTAGACTGGTCTCCTACCAAGGAGAGACAACATGCATCTGCCCCCAACGGGTAAGAAATTCAATGAGTTGATAGTTTGTGATTTAGATGGAACACTAGCAGATAACAGGCATAGGAAGCACTTAGTGCCAGAACAAGGAGAACTCAGAGATTGGACCCCCTACTCAAAGGCTTGTGTGGATGACACTCCCATCAATGGAGTGATATCTTTGATTAACATGTTATGGAATCACTATGGCATATTTTTACTGAGTAATCGTGAATCATCTGCTATGGATGAGACCCGTTGGTGGCTGTCCAGGCATAAAGTTATGTATGATTTTATTCAGTTAAGAGAGCCTGGGGATGTTGAGGGCAGCTCTGAGTACAAAGTAAAGGCTATTGACAGTCTTAGAGATGATGGATATACAGTTAATCTTCTCATAGACGACCTGCCTGCTACTTTTACTCAAGTAAGTGCTGCTGGGACGCCTGTAGTGTGTGTTAATCCTCTATATTCTGATATTAGTGTACCAGGAAAGATTCTCAAATGAGTGAAGAGAAAATGCTTTCAGTGTCTTGGAGCAGACTGAAGACTTGGGAGCATTGCAAGCAGAAGGCGTGGCTTCAAAGCGGAGGATTCAAAAGTCCTACTGCCAATACCAGGGTATTTTTCAGGGGTACTGTAACTGACCGAATTCTTAGAACTTGGCTTCAGGATGAGAATAGGCAATCAGAGCAAATGCCCAGCATGGTTGAAGAGTACATAGAGCTCTGTGAGCAGGAGCACAAAGACCAAGGGACTGGTATTGTACGTTGGAAATCTCCAACAGACAAGCAGGAATCTGTAGAGTGGTGCAAAGATCTTCTTACTAATATAGAGCCAATTGTACAAGAGTTGGTAGTACCTTATCTGCCTGATGTGTATGCTGATAAGCATCTGAAAGCAAAGATTACTATTCCTGATCGTGAAGGTAATCCCAAGGAAATTCTCATGACAGGAATTCTTGACATTCTTATAGATTCTCCAGAATTCCTCGCAGTGTACGATTTGAAGGCTACAGCTGACGAATCATATTGGAAGAAGACTATCATGCAGTTGGTTTTCTATACTATTATGTTAGAAGCTTCTGGTTATAAGTCTCCTGACGCTACTGCCCTTATTCAGCCTATGTGCAAAGAGCAGATTAAGTATATTGATATTACTGATCAACACAGAATGGCTCTTATGCAGAAAATTGTTGCTTATGCACACAGTGTTTGGGCAGCTGATTTCTCCCCAAAAGAGAGTGACGCAGGCTGTTTGAACTGGTGCGAAATGGCTCATGCCTGTGTCAAATTTAAGAAGAATGAGAGCGGGCGACTGAATTGGGTATAGAGTCCAGAGTTCAAAGTCTGAAGAATCAGCATGCTCAGGCACTTGATAAGAAGTACAAGGCGGAGGCTCACAAGGATGCTGCTGAGGCAGCTAAAAATGAGGCTCTGAGCCTGCTGAAGGAGACTTGGGGCATTGATACCTTGGATGAGGCTAGAACTCTCATAAGGGAAAAGCATCGGGCTCTAGAGGCCCTTCTAGAGGAAGCGGAGGCGCAACTGAAGAATGCCTGAAATTCATGTACCTAAGCAAGTGCTAAAGTCTATTGTAGAAAGAGTTTCTGGGGCAGTTGCTACTTCAGGTGGAAATGTGGCTCTTCAGTGTTTTCATTTCAATGTGACTCCCCAGGCTATTACTGTCACAGCGTCAGATCAATCTAATACTCTGATGGTGACAGAGCCTGGGGGGTTCGACTCCTCATTCGAATTCATGGCTTTGGCATCTAAATTCAAGCCAATTGTCAGACAGGCAGCAGACGGGCTCATACAGCTTGGAGTGTCTAACAATACTTTGACAGTAGTAGCTGGAAATACAGCCTGGGATATTAGGATGCCCGCAGTTACATATCCTAAGATATCCAAGTCTTCTGAAGTAGGATGTGAAATTTCCGTACCAGTACTTCGTGAAGCTATAAAGGCTACACGCAAGTCTATAGCAGAAGATCCCCTAAGGCCATCATTAAGAATGCTGTCTATTAGAAAAGGTTATATGACAGCTTGTGACGGTTCTAGATTATCTCAGATATCTTTGGGAGAAGACTTTCCGAAGGATTTCACTACTTCAGTGCCGTTAAATTCTGTAGCTCTGTTGGCAGAGTTGGTTAAGGATAATGAATTTGATGTTGTGAAGATGTCTACTATAGACAGTCACAACATATTTGAAGTTGGCAATATAAAGCTATTTGCAAAGAAGTTAACTAACGATTTCCCCAATGTAGAGCAGTTAATGCTTCGTCCAGCTCTTGAGAATAAGCAAGAGCTGCTAGTAGATAGATTAGAGCTTATCAAGGCTATTGACAGAGTTCGTATCAATGCAGATATAGAGACTGACGCCATGGGACTTTCTCTATCTGCGAAGAGTATTGCTGTGGCTTCTAGAGATAAAGATGGAAACAGTAGCACTGAGATTATTCCTTCTAGTTGGATGGGCAAGGATAGAGTTTTAGTAGTTAATCATAAGTATTTGACAGCTTTAGTACGAGGAATATCTTCAGACGAGTGTCACTTCATGCTGGGGGAAGATACTAAGTCTAGAAAATCAGTACTTCTACTTAAAGATGAAGAGAGAGGCTTCAATGGGGTCATTCCACAGTTCTCAGGAACTGTCAAGATATTTTGATGATAAGAAGAATAAACTAGCTCAAGATATTGGAGCTGCTAAAGTAGTCATAGAACGCAAAGCTGAGTTGGATAAAGAAGTAGTTCATCTCACTGAACTTGTTGCTATTTTAGAAAAAGCTGCTGGCGTTCTAGCTAAGATTGGCGAAGAACGCCAGCAGGAAGCTCAGAATCAGATAGAATCTTTAGTAACCCAAGGATTACAGAAGATATTCGGAGACCATTTAGCATTTAAAGTAGTTCAGTCAGTCAAAGGTAGGACTCCAGTAGTAGAGTTTGTTATTCAGACAACTTTGACAGATGGTAAGATTCGTGAAACTGATATTCTCAGCGCCATGGGCGGAGGAGTGTCAGCTGTAACAGGATTCCTGCTTAGACTTGTAGTACTGCTTCTTGACAAATCTAGGAAAAGCTCTATACTGGTACTAGATGAGACCTTCGCACATGTGTCTGATGCTTACCTGCCAGCTCTGTCAGAGTTTCTTAGGGAAGTGGTAGACAAAGCGCAGGTCCAGATTATAATGGTAACTCATCAGCATATATTCTCAGAAGTTGCAGATAAGGCTTATAGGTTCTCTCTAGACTCTAATGGCTTTACTGTAGCTAGACCTTTGTAGGTCGATTGTTTTAGTCTAGGGAAGAGGTTAAATGGACAGTTCGCTAGCATTGAAGTATCGTCCCAAGACATTTGATGGAGTTGTAGGGCAAAAGGCTGTATCTCAATTACTCAAACTCATGGTTAGCAAGGGAGCAGTTCCCCAAACCATTCTTTTGACAGGCCCAAAAGGATCTGGTAAGACGAGTACTGCTAGAGTACTGGGAGCTGCTCTTAATTGCGATTTTGAAGATGATTCCCCGTGTGGGAAATGTCCTTCCTGTGAGGCCGTGTTCGATGGCTCGTCTCTTGACTACCGAGAGATAGACGCGTCCACTAACGGCCTTGTAGGGGACATTAGAAGGCTCCAGGAGGAGCTTCTGTACCAGACTCCAGGCAAGTGTCAGGTAGTCGTCCTGGACGAAGCTATGTCTCTGGATACTCCCTTACCTACTCCCTATGGTTGGACTTCCATGGGAGAAGTCCAAGAGGGGGATGAGGTACTAGGAGCAAATGGGCTTCCTGTTAAGGTTCTAAGAAAGACAGAAGTATTTTATGGTAAAGATTGCTACTTAGTGACACTTCAGGATGGCTCAAGTGTAACAGTTAGTGGTAATCATCTGTGGAAGGTACGGAGACAGTGGGGTGCTCCTGAAGTTAGAACTACGGAAGACTTAGCCAAGTACAAAACTCGGCTCCAGGTTCCAAGGGCACAGCCGTGGGTATTACCAGAGAAGCACTTAACAGTACCCCCATACTTGCTAGGGCTGTGGCTAGGAGATGGTGACTCAAATGCCGCACACATTTCAGGTTTGTTGGAAGACGTACTATTTTACCAGACGGTATTAAATACTTTGGGTATTGAGACTAAGTTACTTAGGACACAGGAAGGGAAAGCTTCTAGACTAAGTTTTGCAGGCCCTAATGGAACGGGGCAAGTAAGGCGCCAAATAAGGACAGAGAAAGGGAAGCAAAGATACGGAAAGCCAATAGGCTACGCATATCCTCTGCGCGACAAGGCTGGCGATAGTCAGTCTGCTGCGCTGAGAAGCCTACCCTGCTATGGGAATAAGCACATACCTGAAGAGTATTTACGAGGAAGTTACAGTCAGCGCGTAGAGCTACTCCAGGGGCTTATGGATTCCGATGGGTATGTAGGCAAAGACAGGCACTGCACTTATGTTGGTAATGATGACCTTACCCTAGGCGTGATGGAACTGCTGGTGAGTCTAGGTCAGACGTGCACAAGGCGATGGGTTCAAGATGACAGGAGTCTACTAGGAGGCTACTTCAAGGTAGAGTTTTCTACAAGGAATGGTTTAGTTCCAGTAAAGCTTCCTAGAAAGGTAGTCAGGGTAGGGGACACTACAGATTGCTCAGAGTGGGTTAGCATAAAGTCCATAGAGCGCATAGAGTCTGTACCGGTGCAGTGCCTAGAGGTCGATAGCGAGGACCACCTTTTCCTGGCAGGATTATCAGGCACCGTAACACACAACTGTCACGGCCTTAGCTCGGCTGCTGCCAATGCTCTTCTGAAGACACTGGAGGAAGCTCCTGAAGGAGTTGTTTTCGTTCTTGTGAGTACTGAGCCTGAAAAGATCATGTCTACCATTAGAAGTAGATGCATGACATTTCAATTTCGTAGAGTAGCTCCAGATATTATTGCTAAAAGGCTGTATGAAGTGAATCAGGCTGAGAAGTTAGATGTATCTACTGATGTGCTTGTCGCCATTGCTGATAGAGTTGATGGAGCGCTCAGGGATGCACTTATGCTTCTTGATCAAATCAGTAGGGCCGGAATATCAGATGTTACTTCGTTCAATTCGTTGTTCGGAACTCCTGATTTCGCGCCTCAACTTATTTCAGCGATGGAATCTGGCGACTTTGTAAGATCATTTGATATATTGGATGATCATATTGCCATTACAGGTAATCCTTCAGCAGTACTTAACTCTGTAGTTGCTGCATTAAGAGATATAATGGTAATTCAAGGTGGTGGAAAGACTACTTTAAGATCCTCAGCTTTGAAATCTCGTACAGAACTGTCTAAAAGAATTTCAGCTATGAAACTAATGGCTGCCATGAGAGTCTTATGGGATCTAAAGGTAAAGCTCAGAGTAGGAGAAGATTCTACGTCTGCTCTGAGTCTAGCTGTGACTATGATGATTTCAGTACTAGCAGATGAGAGTACATTAGTTCGAGAGAAAGTAAATGTAAGTGTCTGATCTTCTTACCATAATCCCCACTAGGGGTCGCCCACATGTAATTATGAGTCTGTGGGAATCTTTTGTGAATAATTCACAGGCATCGGACTTGATTCTGGCTCTAGATGATGATGATCCAACTCTTTCAGAGTATATGCTAATTGCTGAAAAGTGCTCTATAGATGTGAGAGTTGGGCAACGTTTAAGGTTGGGAGGAACTCTTAACTCTGTGGCACTGGAGTATTGTGACAAGTATCTTTATTTGGGATTTATGGGCGATGACCATAGGCCTAGAACTTTAGGCTGGGATGTAAATTATACAGAGGCACTACAGTCTAATCTGTTCGTATATGGCAATGATCTTCTCCAAAGTGAGAATCTTCCTACTCAGATAGCTATGAGTTCTTCTGTGGTAAAGACTTTGGGGTATATGAGCCCTCCAATTCTTATCCACATGTTTATAGATAATGCTTGGAAGGCATGGGGCGATGGTACAGGAAGTATGAAGTACCTGCCTAATGTAGTAGTAGAGCATCTACATCCTGCTGCTGGGAAAGCTTCTACAGATACCAGGTATGATGAAGTATGGGCATACATGGATCCTGACTCAAAAAAGTGGCAGGAGTATAATGACTCTGGAGATCTAGAGTCTGACATAGATAAACTGCGAGGATTGCTATGACAGAGATAAGATTTTTTGATGAAGGAGTGGTCCCAGAGTGGACCACTCCTGAGTGGTATGCTGGAAGGGAAACAGCTCCTCATCTAGAACAGGATGGGCATAGAGAGCGTTTATTGGCTACAGCTGACATTATCAATACGCTCAAGCCAAAGTCTGTAGTAGATTTGGGAGCTGGAGATGGAGGCTTATTGTCTCAGCTAGAGTGCGACAATAAGTGGGGGTATGATTTGCAGCAGACGAATGTGGACGTTGCTTGGAGTAATAGGCACGTGGATGTGAGACTACGGGACGTAGTCACTCATGGAGATTTCATTACCTGGGGAGATTTAGCAGTTGCTACAGAGATGTTGGAACATCTTATTGACCCTCATGGATTCGTACGGTGGGTATATGGCCATGCCAAGTATTTTGTGGCTTCAAGTCCATGGCATGAAGTAGATGGTCCTCATTACGAGTTTCACACATGGGCCTGGGATATGGAAGGATTTAGAGCCATGTTCGAGTCAGCAGGATTCAAAGTATCTCAGCATGTCAAAGTTCAAGGCGCTCAGATAATAGTAGGCGTAAAGTGAAGTCTGTACTGATTACAGGTTCTTCAGGATTTGTTGGACGCCACTTCATCAAGAAGCTGGAAGATGACAATGAGCTGCATCTTATAGATATTAAAGATGGTCAGGATGCCAGAGACTACTTCAGGTTTTCAGATAAGAGATATGACCTGGTAATTCACTTGGCGGCTGTTGTGGGAGGCCGAGAAACTATTGAGAGAGAGCCTCTTAAAGTAGCTGTAGATCTTTCTATTGATGCTGAAATGTTCCAGTGGGCTTTGCGTACTAAGCCTAGCAGAGTAGTATATTTCAGTTCTTCAGCAGCATATCCAATATCTTACCAGTCATTGTATAGAAGAACTAGTCTATGGGAAGATGCAATAGATCTTAACAGTATAATGTCTCCAGATATGACGTATGGATTTGCAAAATTGGCTGGAGAATATCAAGCTAAATTCTTAGCAGAGGCTGGCATAAATACTCATGTATTCAGGCCTTTCTCAGGATATGGAGAGGATCAGGATTTGTCTTATCCATTCCCCTCATTTATAGCTAGAGGCGCTAGAAGAGAAGATCCGTTTCCCATTTGGGGTGATGGCAATGCTTGCAGAGATTTTATTCATATTGATGATATAGTAGATGCTGTGCTTAAGGCAATAGATGAGGATATACGCGTGCCCGTTAACCTAGGGACTGGTATAGCTACTTCTTTCAATTCTCTAGCTTCCACAGTAGCTGAACAAGTAGGCTATAGTCCTCAGTTTGAGCATTTGCTAGACAAGCCAGTAGGAGTAGAGTACAGAGTGTGTACTAGCGAACTTATGAGATCATTCTATACTCCTAAGATTAGTCTTGAAGAAGGAGTAGCTAGATCCTTGAGAGCTTCTGGTGTATAGCGTAGTATTTACCTGCTACAACAGGCCAGAATTCCTTAAAGAGACGTTGGATTCTTGGGCTAATGTCAGAGGTATAGAATCTTGGCGAAAATGGATATTTGTAGAGCCTAGTGATCGTAGAGATGAAGTACTCAGACTTATAGATAAAAGTCCTTTAGACTTTACTGTAGTGCTTAATGAGTGGAAATTTGGCGTATTGCACAATCCTTGGGTGGCTTTAGACACAGCATTTTATAACGGGTCAGATTTCGCAGTGCTGGCTGAAGATGATATTATTGTCAGCACTGATACTGTAGAATATTTCACGTCCGCTAGCTCGATGTATAGTCCAGAAGAATTACTTGGAGTATCTGCCTTCACGTCTAACCTATCAGGAGACGACAGAAAACTAGTCAGGGCTCCTACTTTTGGCGGCTTAGTGTGGGGTGTATGGAAGAAATCATGGTATGATCATCTTAGGGATACTTGGGACCACGATTACTCCACTCATAATGGCATTCCTGGAGAACAGTCAGGATGGGATTGGAATATAAGTACACGTATAATGCCTCAGCTTGGCAAAAGATTCATATCTCCCGATGTAAGCAGATCAAGGCATATTGGACGCTATGGAATGCATATAACTGTGCAAGACTTTGACAGTATATCTCCAAGTCCTAGTTTTGTATTGGATAGATCTCCAATAGAATACTATGATGGAGGTGATTATTAATGAAATGGTCAATTTTGATATTGACTCAGGTATCTAGAGAAAAGTATTTACATTATCTATTGCAAACTCTTGAACCTCAAGTAGAGCAGTACTCTGACCAGGTAGAGCTTATCATTAGATATTGTGATAGTAGAATGTCTGTAGGAGACAATCGCCAGACTATGAGAGAGCAAGCCAAAGGCGAATACTCTAATTTTATAGATGATGACGATCTTGTTTCTACTGCTTACGTCAGAGATCTATTACCTTTGATGGATGGAGTAGATTTCATAGGCCATAGAATTAGCAGATATGATGATGAAGTATTTACAGGAGAGTATGAGCACTCTCTAAGACATAAAGGATCTTCAAGTCCCCACTCTACTCCTCATGTCAATCCTACTAAAACAGAACTAGCCCTTAAAGTTCCAATGTCTGGAGGCTATGGGGAAGATAGGCGTTGGTGGTATGAGCTTATGGACAGTAATCTCATAGTAACAGAGAATTACTTAGATGAAGTAGAGTACTCATATTATTATAGATCCAATAAGTCTGATGGTGTAGCCACAAGTTAATAATAATCCGATTGTCCTCCATAGAAACGTTTCTATGGAGGATTTGTCGTGTCTGGATTAGATATAGTCGAGTTGGCAGCCGCAGCTGCTTTAACTCCTACTCAAGCCGTAAGGCTTCAGACTCTTGATGATTACCCATCTTCTGTCATTGGTTGGATGTCCAAACTTCCCTGGGATTGGCCCCATGCTGTTCCACTAGACAAGATAGATTTCTCCAATAAGGCCAGTTGGAATGCCCAGGCTAATCAAGATAAGATTGAGCATTTCAAGAAGAAGATTACTAAGGGTACCCTAAAGCCAGCTATACTTGTGATGCCAAAAGGCGAGACTAGGTATGTAGTAGTGGATGGCCATCACAGAGCTTTGACCTGCTTGGAATTGAATAGGCCTTTATTGTCTTGGACTGCTGATGCTCCGGAACATGACGGTCCTTGGGATGTAATGCATGATTCTCAGAAGCACGGGTCATCTATAAAGGCTTCTTACAGCGAGTCAGAGCAGATACTGAGACTGAATAGGGAAGGCACTTCTGTAGAGAAGGCCAGCACTGTTCAGCCAGTAGGCCCCAAGCCTCTTTGGCATAAAACCAAGCCAAAGCCTTGGCATTTACCAGCCTATATAGAGCATATTGCCAATGCTTTGATAGCTCATGGACATTCTGAGTCTGAAGCTATTCAGATAGCAGTAGGTGTAGTAAAGAGATGGGCTTCTGGAGGCGGAAAGGTAGATGCCAACACAAGGCAGGCTGCCCAGAAGGCTCTAGGAGAATGGAATGCCGAGAAAGCAGCTGCTCACGGGAGTAAGTAATGATTGATGTAGTTACAACATATCCTATTACGTTTGAGCAGGGAACGCCTTATCAATATACTTATATTTGGTCTACTAACGGGTCAGTAAATGATCTTACAGGCTATACAGCTCGTATGCATATAGTTACCGATCTTGTTAATAAAGTTCCCATCTTAACACTAACTTCTGATGGCACAACTGCTCCTAATACTTCCATAACTCTTGGAGGAACAGCAGGAACTGTTACTGTCAATTTAACTGATGCTGCCACTGCTGCTATGAATTACGATACTGGGTATTATGCTCTTCTTGTGCAATCTCCAGGAGGCGTCAATTACAAGCTTATGGAAGGCACTGTGACAGTTGCGCTAGGATTGAGCTACTAATGACTGATATTGCAGAGCATGCCCAGAAGGTTTCTCACAGTTACACTGTGCACTATCCTCCACATCCTGCCCGTGAAGATGATCCCCACTATAAAGATTTCAATCATTTCCATAGGACAACTAAGAATGATCCTGAGATTTATCAGTGCGCCATAGGTAAGCACAGAGGTGACTTCTCTGAATGTTCTGTAGACAAGCCTCTTGAAACTCATCATTCTCATGTTGAGTTTTCTTTACAGAATGGTATAGATTTACAGTGGTTGGAGAAAGACTATCCAGGTATTTCTAATCCTGATGAATTAGGAGCGTGGGTAGAATCAGCAGATAACCTTCAATGGCTTTGCGAAAGGCACCATAGAGGTTCGGGCGGAGTTCATGTAGTTTCAGCTGCTGACTATGAGGCTGAACGCTATGTGAGAAATCTTACTTCTGACTAATCCGATGGTTAATTCAGGTATACCACTATTTTATTGGAGTTTGTAATGAGCTCATCACAGCTAGAGCTGGTCATTGAACTTGCTGCTAGGAAGAAGTTCTCTAAGATCGCTGACGACAACATGAAGGATCAGACAAAGTTTCCAGCTGCGTCTGTTCCTGTAGGTGGCGTCAATGCTGAAGATGGCTCTTCAGCAGAGACAGCTCCCCCAATTGTTCCAGCCGCTAGTCATGACGATTGGCAGGACAATGAGGATATGCACTCTATGGGAGTGACTATTGGTCCTGCTGGTGACGTTATGCATGGTGCTATGAAGATTGGCAACATTGTAACTATTCCCAAGGGTAAGAACCGTTATATCGGTATCCATCACCCTTCTGGCGCACTGACTGACGCACACCCTAATCGTGCTCGTGCTGCCATGGAACTTCGTACACTTCATCATTTCCTTCCTCATCACAATGAGAAGGGCGCACATCCTGGCATGGCTTTATCAGCTGAGCAGGAATTTGCCACAGTTATAGCACTTGCAGCTAAGAATCAGGAACGTACAGCTTCTGAAGGAATGGCTAAGTACGGGGATGTAGAGTATGCAGATCCTAAGAACAAGGCTTACCCTATAAATAATGCTGAGAGGGTAAAAGCTGCTCGGGACTATGTAAATCATCCAGATGATGCTGCTAAATATCCTCGTAATGGAGTTAGTTTAGAGTCTGTAAAAGCTAAGATAAAGTCAGCTGCTAAGAAGTTTGGCGTAGAGATTAGCGAAGACAACTAGTATAAAGTAGAACTAAGCCCAATAATTAGGCCCGGAGCCAATGAGTAAGTTCGCACAACTCTTTGCAGAAGAGCCCCCAGAGCCAATAGCTCCAGTAGGGGGCTCTAATGCTTATGCCCTTGAAGACCTGCTTGAAGAGATCCCTGTGTCTTTGGAAGTATTCATCAGAGACAAGAAGTACCTTGGGGATGCTACTTTTAAGCCTAGTGACATTCAAGCAGATGCTATTAAGCACATTGAACGTATATACTTTGCTGACATGTACCCAAGTATGGGCGAATATGAGCCTTATTGGCTAGATGATATTAGAATGACTAACTTCCATGCCCTTCAGTGGGGAAAGGGAGCTGGCAAGGATTCTATCTGCCGCATGTCATTCCTCAGGGTAGCTTATCTGTTCTCATGTCTTAAGAATCCACAGGCTTATTTTGGCATTCCTGATGATGATGATGTTCATATGCTTAATGTTGCTATGTCTGCCAAACAGGCGCAAAGAGCATTCTTCAATCCTTTGAAGAAGAATGTTAAGAAGGGTTGGTTTAAGGACAAGGCAGATTGCACTGTATCTGAAATCACCTTCGCTAAGGGACTAATTGGAATATCAGGACATTCAGAAACAGAGTCTCAGGAAGGTCTTAACCTGCTGCTGGGAATCTGTGACGAGATTGACGGTTTCAAGACTAAGGCAGACTTGGCAAGGAATCAAGGAGCTTCTCTAAGAGATTCTACCCGTAGCGCTGAATCCATCATGAACATGATGAGATCTTCTGGAATTACTAGATTCCCGGAAACATTCAAACAGGTTTACATTAGCTTCCCTCGCTACCTTGGATCTACTATTCAGCAGAAGACTCAGCAGGGTTATGATGATATTGCTGAGAATGGCAGTAATTCAAGATGGTTTTCTTCTGGACCTTATGCTACGTGGGAAGTAAAGCCAAGTGCCAAGAAATGGCATTTCTCTGAAGAGTACAAAGAGAATCGCCATGAAGCTATGGCTAAATATGAATGCAAGCCAAGCTTTGCCGCTGACCCTTACTACAAGAATCCAATGGCTGTAGAGGCTTGCTTTAGACATGAAGAAATTCCTTCAGTTACTGTCTCTTATGTATGCGACGGTAACGTGTGGAGGCCAGATTACGAATTCTCAGAAGATTTCTACCCTATTCAGGGCGCTCAGTATGCTATGCATGCAGACCTTGCAGTCAAGGGAGACCGTGCGGGTATAGCGATGGCTCATGTAGTAAGGAATGAGTTGGTAGAGAAAGAGATCTTTGGAGAAGGCGGAGAAATCATTCGTGTGAATGACATGCTGCCCTATGTAAAGACTGACTTTATTATAACTTTTGAAGCCGACCTGTCAGCTGATCCTTTCCGAGAGATTCAGATACGTTGGGCTAGAGACTTGTGGGCTGAACTTAAGCTTAGAGGATTCAATATTCGTCAGTTCAGTTTCGACGGTTATCAGAGTACAGAAAGTCGTCAAGAGTTAGAGCGCCTGGGAGTAGATTCTCCAGTTATCTCTACTGACCGTACTGAAGATCCTTGGAAGACTTTGAGAGACCTTATGTATGGTGGTAGAGTATCTATGCCTTATACTGACATTCTGCGTAATGAGCTTCTAGGTCTTACTAAGCGTACAAATGGTAAGATAGACCATACTTCCCTAGGAAGTAAGGATATGGCTGATGCTTTCGCGTGTGCCTGCACAGGAGCCATTATGCTAGGAGGCTCAGAAGCTGCTAGTGGGGCCAGAGCTTACTATTCTAAAGTTGAATTCTCTGGAGATAGTTATGAATCTATTCCAGAGTTGAAGTTTGATGATAGAGATGTATTCAACATGGGGCAATTTGGCCATGAGTTTGATAATATGATTGAAGGAGACGGCTGGTCTGGCGATGGAGGATCTCTAGCTAACTGGTTATAAGATCTACCGATGATTTACGTATATAGACTATCATAGGAGTTGTCCATGCCTAAGGGTAACGAGGAAGAGATTCGACCAGATGACGTGGTTGAACTTGCCTCTCAGCAGGAGAATCCTGGATATGCCAACTCTGGTGTTACCGGGCCAAGCAACATGGGTGCTGTTGGTGATACAGGCCTGATCATACCCAAGCCACGTAAGAAAGATCTTAATCTAGAACGTGGTGTTACTTTCTCTTACCCATTTTCCACTCAGTACCATGACTTGTGGGAATTGTGGCGAACTGAGAAGGTTACTGTAAAGCAGCTTGAAGTAATGCGTCGTACAGACGGACATGCAAGAGCTTTGTACAGTATGATAACTATGCCTATTAGAGCTTGCCTTAAAACTGCCTCTGTTGCACCTATATCAGGAATAGAAGGTGGTACTGATGAGGCCAACTTCATTAATCTAATGCTTAATCTTCCACCAGCAGCTGGTGGAATGGTAGTGCCAATGAATCAGTTTATTGCTCAGATGCTTTTGGGTACTTTCCATGGATTCTCTGCATTTGAAATGGTGTACTGGGTTCCTAGAAAGGGACCTCTTGCAGGTAAGGTTACTCTGAAGAAGGCTTCATGGCGTCCAGCTGATACTATTCACTTTTTGACTAACGATCAGGCTGAATTTGCGGGTTGGCGTCAAAGATGTCTGACAGGAGATACTAAGATCTCCCTGCTAGACGGCACAGAGCCTCGAATCGATGACATGGTTAAGCGCTGGGAGGCTGGCGAGCAGTTCTGGGTATATTCCAGCACGCTAGACGGCCACGTGGTTCCTGGTAAAGTTTCTTACGCTACCAAGACTAGTGACAGCGAGAAGCTTGTAGAGGTAGAGCTGGACAACGGAGAGAAGGTACGCTGCACTCATACTCATCCATGGCTTCTACGGTCAGGCGAGTACAAGCGCGCAGACGCGCTACAGCCTGGTGATAGTCTAATGCCCCTGTATCGTAAAAACCAGAAGTTGAACTCGTACTCAGGTCAGGAGTACGAGTGGGTTTCTCATCCCGCAGGTACTTGGGAGCCTACGCATCGTATGGTGAGCCGGGAACTAGGATTCGGCGTTCGTGGAGGAGAAGTCATCCATCACGGTTTTGAGGGAGAGGGTCATCTTAATAACGATCCTAGAAATCTTCAACGCCTTACAAGCGCCCAGCACAGAGAACTCCATGAAAAGTTGGGCCAGGAGGGCAATAAGGCTCTCAGGGCTTGGCAGCATAATGCTTCTCCTGAGACGCTCTCTGCTATTGGAACAGGAGCAGCCAACAAGCGTTGGAGTAATCCTGACTATCGCCAGCTCCGCTCCGAGCAGTTTAGAGCTCAGAGAGAGCAGTGGATAGCTGATGGCATAGACCTAGAAAATACTAGACGTCATGACATTACTTTCGAAGTCATTGATGAGGCTGCTCGTAAGACTGTCTCTGAAGGTAAGAAGTTGTCTCAGGCAGTTCTTCAGGAAGAGCTAGGATGTTCCAAGGACGTGCTGCTTGCTCGAATGAGAGAAGCAGGATATCCAGACTGGAAGACGTACAAGTGGACGCTGGTTCAGAGAGATGCGGATTGGGCTCGTAAGTCAGGCGCTCCAGTTAACCACAAGGTGACTGCTGTCAGATTCTTGGATGAGCCCGAAGCTGTCTATGACATCGAAGTTGAGGACTACCACAACTTTGCTCTGTCTGCTGGAGTGTTCGTTCACAATACGTTCCAGCATGGTCGTTACATTGATGTTCTGTTGCCTAATGATACTGCACTTGTTTATACTTGTCGCGCAGAAGAAGCCCCTTTCTATGGTGTTTCTATGTTTGAAACAGCTTTCTGGCATTACGACAAAAAAGTCAAGATGTACTACTTGGCACACCTTGCAGCACAGAAGGGTGCCATTGGTACACGTATTGGCCACATGCCTCCAAACCCAAACAAGGCTGACGTTGACCATTTCCTAGAGCAGTTAGGCAAACTAGGTACTCAGCAGTTTATGGCGATGCCTATTGACTGGGATGTGGATGTAGTTCAAGAAGCTGGTAAGTTCGACTACATTAGTTTTATCGAGCATCACAATCACATGATGTCTGAGTCTGTAATGGCTGGATTCATGGATGGTAACGCTACTGGTGGAAATACTCCCCAAGTAGACTTCAGTACTCAGGATGATACTTTGTTCATTCAGATGCTTGAAACCATCATGGATGATATTGCTTCTGTTATCAATAATCAGCTTATACCTAGATTCATTGATTGGAACTTCGGAACTGGACTATACCCAACATTCAAGTGGGGTCCATTTACTGATGAGCAGAAGGACGCCATTCGTCTTGCCTTCAATCAGCTCTCAATGGCACCTACAATCAATATGGAGCCTGAACTATGGCAGGCACTTCAGCTTAAGTGGGCTGAAGATCTTGGCATCAACACTGACACTGATATTCTACAGTCTCGTTGGGATATGCAAAATGCTCAGCAGCAGGATCTTGCAGGGCTTAATTACAAGACTCAGCTTGTGGAGGCTAAAAATGCTTTGGACATGGCTGTTAATCCGCCACCTCCAATGCCTCCAGCTGGTCCTGTAGGAGCCCCTACAGCCGCTCCTAAGGCTGCCCCAGCTAAGAAAGTAGCTGCCAAGAAGACAGCTACTCCAGCCAAAGCTGCGACGGCTCCAGTTAAGGCAGTAGCAACACCTGCCAAGGCGACTCCTGCAAAGACAGCAGCCAAGGTGACTGAGGCCACAACTTCAGCCTCTACCCATGCTGCTCCGAGCAAGCAGAATTCGGGGAATTCTAACCCTACTCAGGGTTCTAAGCAGTTGAGTCCTAAATCAGCTGCCCAGAAGGATGAAGATCGTCAGGATGAGAGAAAGCGTGGCCACTGATGAACTCGGTGAAGTTTGCTAGAATTCAGCGCAAGATATTTGAACGCTACATGAGCCATTCATTGCATTGCCAGAAGAATTCCTCTGGGCAAGAATGCAATGAATGTGGTAGTCATAGATTAAAATATTGCGCTATGTGGCATAGTCGCGGGTTAAGAACTCTTTAGTCCGATAAATCAATAGACGTAAACTTTCACAAGGAGTCATCAATGCCTGAAGAGCTAAGTATTTTCCCTTCGCAAGGGGATGACTGGGTAGAGTTGGCTCGTGTTAAGAGTGGAACTCTATTTCGTAAGCATATTCTCAATAAGGGAGTGCTTATCCATCCTGCTACAAAAGCAAAAATTACTATCGACGATGACTTTGTTTCTAAGTTGAAGCAGAACTTCGCAAATAATGTTTGTGATATTGTTCAGGTTCCCCTGGCTGACGACAATAATCAGCATTCAGAAAGCCCTGAGCGCAATCAAGGTGAAGTAGTAGGTGTGGAAGAAGAGAATGGCAAGGTTTATGCCATTATCGATGCTCGTACTGATGACGCGAAGAAGAATCTAGGTAAGACTTGGCTAGGCGCATCAGCCATGCTCAGTACTAATTATGTAGATACTGCTACTGGTGAGCGTGTGGGTCCAACCCTTTTGCATGTGGCTGTGACAAATAGGCCTTACGTGACAGGCTTAGAACAGTATCAAGAGATTATAGCAGCTTCCAATAGCGATCCAGATTCCACTGTTGTGGTATATGAAACTGAAGAAGTTGTGGAAGAAGAAACTTCAGAAGAAGTGCAGGCATCTGCCGATAGATTAAATGATGAGACGCTGGAAGCGTCTTCGCCTACTGAGGAGAATAAGACAATGACTCGTGAAGAGTTGATTGCGGCCCTCGCAGAGCATGGCATTGATGTCCCTGCTCTTCAGGCCGCTGCTGAAGAGGCAGAGGCCAACGCAGCTCTCTCAAATCAGCTTGCCGACAAGCTTGCTGAGACCCTTGAGCTAACTAACGGTTCAGTAGACACAGAAACCCTAATTGGTGCTATCGCTCAGGTGCACTCAGAGAAGGTTGAACTGTCTAACCGTGTACAGGGTCTAGAGCGTGCGCAGGCTGAGCATGTAGTAAGTGGCCTAATCAATGAGGGCTATGTACTGCCAGCGCAGAAGGACGTATATGTTGAATTGCGTCTATCAAACCCAGAGACTTTCAAGCGCCTAATCCCTAGTGAGCCAGTTGTAAAGCTGAGCGCTATGGTGGGCCAGGAATCACTCGATGACCAGACGAAGGATGACCTGAACATTGACGACGAGATTACTCGTCTCACTGCTCGTGTAGGTCAGTAATTCCCGATTAAGATAGGAAAACGAAGCAATGGCTAACGACTACACTTCGGGAATTTACACTCCAGGTGATTCATACCAGGAGATTCCAGTTCCCGGATTCATCAAGCCTACTCACACATATGGTGAGACTTTTGGTGACGAATTCCACGCACCTACAGTATTTGAACTTCTAGCCTCTACAGATGGCGGCTTCACTCAGCGCGGTGTTATTCTAGCTGGTGGGCAGGGAGTTCTACTTACAGGAACTGTTCTAGGTCAGTTCACATCAGGTGCTAATCAGTACCTATACGGTGTATACAACGCATCTCACAGTGATGGTTCTCAGATTCCTCTGGGTTTCCTACGTAATGGTGTAGACACTGGTGGCACAAACAGTCCAGCAGGTCTTCCAGCAACAAACGTTGCAGGTCTTCTTGTAGACCGTGGAATTCTTAACTACAACGTAATTTCAGGACTAGACACTAACGCTATCAACAGTCTAAACGGCCGTCTTGATAACGCTGTTAATCGTTTCTACTTCTAAGATTAGCAAAAGAAAGACCCTCTCAATTGAGAGGGTCTTTCTTATTTCTCTGACAGGTATTTAGCAAGGTGCAGTAATCTGTCAGGGTTATCTTTAAAGAAGCCTTCTGTAATGTTGCATTCTAAATGAAGTAGGCCTCTTATGCATTTTCCACATGATGCCCCTCTCGAACAGCAGGCGTGGTCATGATCTATGACTAGTCTTCTGCCCTCTTCTGGGGGTTCTAAGCATCCTATGCATACTCCTGCCTGGTTATTTAAAAGCTCTATATATTTATGCGAGCTTATGGAATATCTTTGGAAAGCTTCTTCTTTTCTCCTGCACTCCCAAGAACAGTAGATTTGCCTGTTTGGCGAATATGTTCTGGATACAATAAATTCTTTGCCGCAGAAAGCATGAGCACATATTTTCTGAATTATGGGCCTGCCTGGGCAGTGTATCCCGCAGGTAATTTGATTTGAAGCTCTTGGTACGTATTCATTGCCACATACTGTACACACGCTTAAAGTGACATAGTTTGCTTTAGACATATCCCTAGCTTTAGCTGTGTACCTACACCTCCTAGGTGAAGGGCAGAACTTTTGACTTTTCCTTACAGGGATGTAGTTTTCATTGCATACAGGGCAAAATCTTACAGACTTATCCCATATTCTATCTTTTCTGGTTCCCATTTTTCCCTTTCTACAGACTTCTGTCATATTAATATTAATCGGAAGTTCTGTCAAGTAACTTCCGATAGACTAACTAGGCACTCCTAGTGCTAGGTCAGCTGAGTGGGCTCACTAGAGCGGCGCAGACCGGTCACTGTAAATTATTGTGACGCTGCCCTTATTGTCCGTTTATATATAGGAGTCCCCTTTATGCCTAATATTTCACTACTTGAGCCAATGGTCCTTAATGGAGTAGTGCAGAAGTTCACAGCCCCTCAGAACCTGGCTCTTCTGCCTAATATCCCATCTAGCCCATCAAACGCACCTGACTATGTGACATGGGACGTTCTAAAGGGTAGTCGTCAGCTTGCAGGCTTCAACCTGCCAGGTGCTGAGGCTCAGACTGTAGACCAGCTTGGTCGTACACAGGAAAGCGCTCAGCTCGCTTACATCCGTCTAAAGAAGGTTTTCCAGCCACAGCTTATGCACTGGCTACGTGAGCCTGGACAGATTGCTACGACAAATGCTGAGGCTATGGTCCTTCGAGAGCTTCAGGATCTTTCACAGCGTATTGATCTTGTACAGGAGCAGCTCCTATGGAATGCTCTCCGTGGAACTAGTACAATCACTTACCCAGATGGATCATCAGCAACAGTTAACTATGGTTTCCCAAGCTCTCACATTGTTACTCCGTCTGTTGGCTGGGCTACAGCTACTCCAGAGAACATCATCAACGATCTTGTTACTTGGAAGCGTCTAGTACAGACACACGGTCGCGTTAAGCCAACCACAGCTTACTGTTCAATCTTGACTATTCAGTCTATCTTCAACTCATTCGCAGCTAATGCAACTGCTGTAGTAACAGTTGGCACACCAACTAATACTCAGGCTGTTGCGCCAATGGGTGGAATGCTTTCAGATCGTATGAAGGACACATACTACACCAACGGAATTCTTCCTGGATTCGCTGGACTTGACTGGATTCCAGTTGAGGAAGTATACACCAACTCAACAGGTTACCTAACAAGGTTCGTTGGCGATGGTACTTCAAACAACGCTGAGGTCTTCCTTGGTAACTTCACTGAGCAGCGTCCTTTCGAGGTTAAGCTTGGTAAGTCTGCTGACGACTCAGCTCCAGAAGGAATGTACGGCAAGTTCACCAAGACTTGGAAGCAGGAAGACCCTTCTGCTCGTATCGTACTAATGGAACTACACTTCCTCCCAGTTGTGTACCGTCCAGAGCAGTTCATCTATTGCGCTAATGCATACGCATAATAATTAATTGATTGAGGACCGGCTTCGGCCGGTCCTTTTCATTTTCCGATTGTTTAGATAGACTTTAAGGAGACTAAATTGAAGAATATAAGAGTATTCAATATTGAAGTCGCTTCAAATGGCGTAGTTGGTATGTTCACTGAGACTCAAATGCCTCAGGGTCCATGTAACGTATATATTACCGGCGGTAATGAAGAAGTAACTCGTCTGTATGTAGTAGATAGTGACGATCCTAATTCAGCAAGGTTTCCCTTCCAGGGTATCTGGATAACAGATGGCTCGGAGATTTATATATTGAACGCACATCCTAAAGACAGCGTGACATTACAAGTATTGTTCACTCCTGTAGTATTAGAGCAAACAGCTCCTACACAGGAGACCGAGTCAGCATAGCACTGGAGATTAGAATGCCTAGAGCATCAACTACTGCACGCACATCTGTCAGAGCTACTAATAAGAAGGAAGTAGTTGAAGAATTGATTGCGGTGGAAGAAATTCTTCAACAAGAAGTACAGGAAGAGCTAGTAGAGATTGAGAAGATAGAAGAAGCTATTACTGAACTAGAATCACAGAATGATATAATTCTGCTGCATTTTGTGAGAGATGGTGTAACAGCTTTCGGCACAGTGTGGTATGCTGGCCAGGAGATAGAAGTTGAGAGAGGCTCAGAGTACTTTAGGCAGACTCTTGATCGTAATGGAAATTCTTGGCTTGACAGATCAGAAGAAGACAGACTTGAAAAAGGTCCTCTGTCTTGGAAGTTAGGGCCTTCTGAAATTAAGAATGAGCTTATAGAATACCCTGAAAACTTTGATCCTCACGGAATGACTTACCATAAAGGTGAATGGCTCGATCTTACAATGCTTAGACTGCGTGCCGAAAAGGAAGTTGCGAGAGGTCGCAACATTCCTAACAACTAAGGACATTTCATGGGTGACGGATTCCCAACATTTACTGTAGCTCAATTGGCTCAATTCTCTGGCAGGCCACTACAGTCATATACCCCATATGCTGATCAAGCATTGATTCAAGCTGTAGTAATTTTTATGCTTGTTACTCAGGTAGAGTCATGGCCTACAGATGCATTATCTCAGCAGATTGCTACACTGGGCATCCTTCAGTATGCAGATGTATTAGTTCTAGAGCAGCCATTCCAGCAGGTTACTCACAACCCATTCCAGAGTCAGACAATTGGTTCTACTTCCTACTCTAAGCCAACAGCCTACATGCGTGGAAATGCACAGGCTAATGCTCTTAAGGGTGAGGCTACAGGAATTCCATTCTTTGACTACGCAGTACAGAAGCTTGCTCTTCGTACAGAGTTCGGCGGAATTTACGGGTTCTCACTAGAGCTTGAAATGGGTCGCGGAGATGGCGATGTTTGGGTACGTGTAGATCACAAGACTGGTGAAATTAAGCTAGTAGGTCCAGCAGAGCGCGATCGTGAGCTTGGAATCTTCGCTGGTGGAGATATGAATGCTGAGAATTGGCCCGCCGATGAAGGTAATGGCAGCTCAGGCGGGATGTGGTCATAAGTGGCTAGAGTGCAAGAGCCTTACTGTAATCAGCCACACTGTGAAGATGAGTCTTTTTCCTTAGACATGTGTAGAAGGCATTATTCTAAGCATTTAAAAGGCAGAGGGCCTAAGTCATGTGAGCATTGCAGTGTTCCTATGAATAATTTAGGCAGAAACCAAGGCCAGCGTAAGTATTGTTCTACATGCTCTCCAGTAGGGGATTCTGAAGCTAATCAGCTTTTATGGAAATACCAATTGTCTCGTCCAGAGTATGATGCTATGTATGAAGATCAGTTGGGCTTGTGTGCTATGCCAGGGTGTGACAGAGAAGCTAAAGAAGTAGATCACTGGCACGGCTGCACAGAGGGCCATAAAAATCATAGGGCTTGTAGTAAGTGTGTTAGAGCATTACTGTGTAGGAATTGTAATAATAGACTAGAGCCAGTGGAGGACGAAATGTTTAGAGAAGCAGCACTGGCCTATCTAGATCAGTTTGAAAACCCTGGCAGTGGCGGAGGAGGTATGTGGAGCTGATGGCTGGCTACAGTAATCTTAGAACTTCATACAGTTCTATTGTTCAGGTTAGGCGATTGGTAGCTGGATCTGGACCAGGACGTATAAATGGAGCCCCTAACTATACTTGGGGCAATTCTTCAGATATCATTGACGACTATTGGGGAGTTCCTGGCCAGATGCAGTGCCGTTTGGACGTACAGTTTGTACGTCCTGGTAGTGGAGCTCCTATGCCTGCTGAATCAGCTACAGTGATTCCTCGTGTTGGAACTGTATTCTATGATATTCCAGACGATCCTTCCTATGTAAGGGCTGGAGATCATTTAATAGGTATATCAGGAGCTTTCGCTGGAAATACTTTTGAAATAAGAGTTATTCCTGAACCAGCTCAAGACTATTTTGGCCCAACACACATGGAAGCTCAAATAGTAGAGATTGCTATTGATCTTGATCTATACCCAGGAGTTGAGCCGGGAAGTATCACGAGGTGATGTATGTCAGAGAAGATACATGTCACTGTTGATACTAGTCAGGTAGATAAAGAGCTTAACAGGCTTATACAAGCTCCTGATATGAAGACTACAGTTGCCTTCAACAGTCTATTCGCTGAAATTACGGCTGAGGTTATGGCCATCATTCACGTAGAGACAGGTTCCCTTAAGACAACTGCTAGATGGGAAGTAGATCCTTTTCCAACAGGCTGGCAGGGAACTGTCCATGTCGGTGGAGCAGCTCCAGGCGAGATTAATGATCCTGCATACTATGGCGTGTTCGAATTGGCACGTGGAGGATCTCACTTTTTCTTCGCTCCTGCCTATGCCGAAGTGCCTTCAAAGATGACAGACATTATTATGGACTTCTTTGCTGGTGGGGATGCTGGTATGGCAGAACAAGCTGCCACTCCGACACCAGGAATTGGAGGAGCTGCAAAACTTCTCGGTAAGTCTGTAGAAGGAACTGCCAGGCATGAGGCTAAGAATACAGAGAAGAAAGTCAAGAAGAAGGTAGAGAAGACTTTCGAGCAGATGGCGAAAGAGGAAGAACGTAGGAATGAGAAACTATTTCCTGGTGCTTACTCTGGTCGTGGTGGAGAAGGTTTGAAGAGATCTGCCAGTACAAAGGCTGCTCAAGAAGGAGCAGAATCTAGTGATCGTACAGCTGAGGCTAGTAAATTGTACGGAATAGATTCCCCTAAAATAAAGCCTCATCGCGTCACTAGGGCACGTAGGAGAAACTTCTAATGGCTATTATAGCTGGTAACAATAATTATCCTGATGACATTGTGCGCGGCTGTGTAAAGTATCTACTTGGCATACCTGATGTCGCCAATATTGTAGGAGCTGATTTCAACGGTCCTTGGATATTTGAAGGTACCTGCGGGGTTAGAATGCAAGGTCAGTCTGTCAAGACTCCAGGCAGCGCAGTGACTTCTCTAGTAGTATACAGGGCTGGTAATTGGGGCACTCCAGCGCCAGGCATGACTGCTGAATTTCCGAAGTTGGGATTTGAAATCTGGGCAGATCCTCCCAGAGAGATTAATCCCGATACTGGAAAGGGAGAAGTAACTCGTCCACAAGATGCTAGAATAGCATCTGACTATCTTTACAGTGCTTTAGACTATTACATGAATAGAACATCCCGAGGATTGGTGATGTTCGGTGATGTATATACATGGGATTCAGTAAGACTGTCTTCAATGTCTTATCTTCCCACAATGCCTGCTGATGATCATACTACTATGGGCACATGCTCATATGGGATACAGACAGCAAACTTCTTTACTCCTTCTTAAATAATCATACTTGAGCCCTGGAGGCCATGATGTTACAGAACGAAGGACCGCTCAAGGTCCTTATCTCTGCTCCTATGTCACGATACAGTGGTTACGGATCAGATGGAATTGATATGGCTTTGGCCCTTGCAGGTAAAGGCGTAGATGTTTATTTGCAGCCAACCAATGTACAGCCTCCACTTCCACAAGAAGTCGCCAACCTTCTTACGAAGAATCTAGAAGCTCCTTTTGATCTTATGATTCACCATGTAGATCCAGGTCAGCTTAATGCTCGTGAAGAACAGCGTGTGGCTTGTGACCTAGTTATTGGATGGTCCATGTGGGAATTCTCAACATTGGATAATCTTTCAGGTAAGTCTTCATTCAAGAAGCGCACTAAGAACTTTGATGCTCTTGTAGGATACACTGATGTGTGTAAGGGAGCCTTTGAAGATTATGCTCCTAAGAAGATGCCCATAGGAGTTCTTCAAGGCGGTTTTGACGCTGATCGTTGGAACTACATGGAACGTGATTGGTTCAGTCCTAGATTTAGCTTCATTATGAATGGTCAGCTAGGGGATAGAAAGAATCCTTGGGTAGCTATTGCTGCTTTCCAAGAATTGAAGGATGAGTATCCTGAAGAGTTTGAACCAGCAGAATTTCATCTTCATACTACAGTAAGAACTATTCCTCCCATCATTGAGGAAGCAATCCCCAAGCTTAGAATACATTATCAGACATTTACTGATAATGAGATGCATGCATTCTATAAGAGTGGTCATGTTCTTCTTGCTCCTTCCAGAGGAGAAGGAAAGAATCTTCCGGCTCTTGAGATGTTCTCAGCTGGTGGAAGTGTAATCTACACTAATTGGGGCGGACATAAAAACTGGGGCTCTGATATGTATGGCTATCCTATCGATTATAATCTTGTGCCTATCGGTAGCAGCAAGTATCCTGACTGCAAGTGGGCTGAAATCGACAAGGATGAATTAAAGGCAACAATGCTTCATTGCTTCCGTAACAGAGACGAAGTAAGGCTTAAGGGATTAAATGGGTCTAGATTCATTCCAGAAGCTTTCTCCTGGGATACTGTTATGGATCAGTTCTTTAGAAATCTTCCAGACCTTATACCTGGTAAGGGTCATGAAGTCAAGATGAAGTATGATGATGTACTTCGTGAAACTTCTAGAAGGTATACGAGTCGAGGCGTTAGATATGCCTGAGGTTGAAATTAGATGCCCTGAAGGGCCTCAGCGATTATTCATGAAGATGAGGCTGAGTGATAATGCTGATGAGCGTCCTCATATAATTCAAGGTCTCAACTTGATGGAACTTGCTTGTTCCGATTGTGCCAGAGCTTACCGCAAAAGAGATCCAGAAATATTCAGAATACTTCATCGTTATGCCATAGATGGAGATCTGGTAGAAAGCATAGTACAGTATAAAGATGGATCTGAAGTGATTAACAGCATATGGGATGTAACTGCCGATTATAAGTAGGAGAGGCCGTGAGCCTCAGCTTACGCACTTTCTGTATAGTGAGGTTTATACAATATGGCACAGCTCTTCTCAGGGAATGACGAAGCCTTCTCTCTGATTGCGGCTTCTATTCTTAACGGAACTACTGGCGCTGAAGCTCAGCCCATCTATGGTATCCGTACAGGAACCCTATCTGCTAACATCAGCCAGTTTGACAATACTGGTAATGACCGTGTGCTATCGCACTGGGTATGGTCAGACTACGCCACAGTGACAATTGAGTCTGGATACATTCCATGGGCAATGTATGCTAACATTACTGGTACATCTATTACATCTTCAGGTACAGCTGGCGCTGACTACTACGCCTTGCCTCTCTGGGACTACAATTCGCTGAACCAGCCAACTCAGTCAATGCGTCTACGTTCTGCTTCTAAGGATTCCCTTGGACAAGTTCGTACATTTGACATGATTCTTTACAAGGTTCAGTTCAACCCAATCAACTTCACAGGTCCAGCTTACAAGACAGGTCTTACCTTCTCTTGCTCTGGAACTGCCTTGTACTCTCAGTTTGACGAGGCTGGAAACACTCTAACCAACCTATGTATTGGTAGAATCGTTTCTTCTCCTGGACAGGCTGGATTCTCAACAACAGCCTCTTACGGTCAAGGTCTTTCTACCTGATCTTAGTCAGATGCTCGTGGGATGGCCCCTCGCAAGAGGGGCCTCTCCCTTAAAACTTAATATAACATTAATTATCGATAAGCCTCGGAGGCTAGAAACTAATGTCTGAACTAGACGCGCTTGATCCCGTACCAGGTACTATTACTTTATCCACTGGTGCTGAGGTCAAGCTTCTTGATTTGAAGGCCCGACAGTTCTTCAAGCTGCTACGTATCATTTCTCATGGTCCAGCTATGGCAGCTCTCTCTAACTCTAATAACCTGCTTCAGGGCGATCCTGAAGCAGTTGTTATGCGTCTAGTCGGATTCCTTCTAGTGAGTATCCCAGATGCTTACGATGAGACACTTGCATTCCTTCAGGACATGGTACAGCCAATTGATCTTAAGGAAATTCCTACCAATGGTGACAAGGTATCAAAACAGTCTGCCACTGAGCATAATCAGGCACAGTGGAATGAACTTGCCAAGGCTTTGGACAATCCAGAGATCGAAGATGTTGTAGATCTAGTAGACGCCATTATCAAGCGTGAGTCAGCTGATCTGGTGGCCCTGGGAAAAAAGGTAGCCAGCCTGTTCCGAGTAGCGGAGAAGACAGGCCAGTTAGAGAAGCCTACACCCCAGAAATCCCAGGGTCAGAGTACCTCGGGGGCTTCAGCAAAGCGTTCGACACGATAAGTTCTGAGTATGGATGGTCAGACAAGAAGGTAATGAATCTGACCATTAAGCGTATCAGGCAGATCACTGCTGCTATAGCTGAGAGAAAGTTCTATGAGGACAAGAGAAATCGTTCTTACAGTACTTGGACCGTGCAATCTCTAGCTCATATTATAGCCTCTAATGGAATGTTGGATGAGAAGAGTTCTAAGAAGATTCATGAGTATATTAGTGAAGACATATTCTTAGAAATCCCAGCTGAGCGTGAAATCAGAGAGAAGCAGAAGGTCAAGGATATTGCCAATAGTTTCAAAGATCTTGGCGATTACGAGCGTATCATGCAAAATCTTCCAGAAGGCTTTACTGGGGGAATGGGAGCTATGGGAGGGCTCGCGGCTATTGCTGAAACTTCCTCAAGTGGTGAAATGTTAATTAGTATTGCCGATCTACCTGACGGCCCTCCTGAGCTGTAAGAAGGTCGATAGTAGTATTGGATAGACTTAGAACCGACACAGACTATCTGTGTCGGTTTCTTTGTTAGAGCGCATGACGCGGAGGTAAGCAGTGCCTAGTGTACCTGGAGATCACACATACGATGTGGTTTATCGCGCAACTGCTGACTTCACAGATCTCTTCGCTGAAGTAGCAGCAGCCAAGGCTGCGATGGAAGAGCTCAAAGAGAGCACTGACGATACCAACTCTTCTAGTGAAGATGGCGCTAAGGCCGCCGCAGATGCTGAGGAAGCTCGCACTAAGGCGATGCAGGATGCCTCAAAGGCAGCCAAGGAATATGAGCAGCAGCAATTGTTGCTCAACAAGGCTGAGAACAATGGCTTCAACACGCCCCAGGAAGCTAAAGCTTTCCGTGATCAAGATACTCAGAGTCTTTTACAGCACAACATTCAAGAAAATGGTGGACGCACAAGTCCAGACCAGGCTCTTCAAGATATTCGCAATAAGACTGCTGCCCTAAATAGTGAGAATGCATCTCTTGCTGAAATGCGAGAGACCATTGATGAGTCCACTAACTCTCTCCAGGATGCCAGTAAGGCAGCTCAAGATTTTCAAGACAGCCTAGAAGATCTTGAAGAAGGTTCTCAGGATGTTAAGCAGGCTGTAGAAGATACAGGTCAAGCTCTAGATGATTTCTCTTCTAAGTCTAAGAGTGCTGGAAGTAATGCTTCTCAAACTGGAAACAATCTAAAAGATATTGCTGAGGGAGCTTCTATAGCTGCCAGGGGTATTGATGATGTAAATCAATCTCTTGATGAAAGCTCTAAGGCATTTTTGGAATATCAGCAAGCTCGCAAAGATGCCAACTCTGCTGCAAACCAGACTCCTACAACTTCATTAAACACTTCTATTGGCAATGCCTCAACTGACATTGAAGAGGCCATGCGTGAGCAAGCAGCAGCAATTGCTGCTGCCAATCAGTCTCGCAATAACATGTCAGCTGAATCGTTAGCAGAGTCAGCTGAAAAGAATGCTGCAAACAATGTCTCTACTGGGCTGTTCTCGGCAGAGGCTCTTAATGGCGCAAAGAACTTTGCAGAAGAAGTAGAGGAAGAAGTAACTCCTGCTGTCAAGAATGCTGACAGTGCTTTGAAGGCTGCTGGGCAATCTGCTTCTGGTCTAAGCGATGAATTTGAAGCTTCTACTGCTCAAGGTGTTGTTTTATCAGCTGCTATGGCTGACGTGGACAAGAAGGTAGAAGGACTTTCTAATAACCTCAGCAGCGGCTTCTCTTCTGCTTTTGTTAAGCAGCTGGGTGGAGTTCTCAAGGATTACAATTCTGTAGCTAAGGCCGCTACTGGCTTAGATGACCCTTCTGCACGTCAGTGGGTAGTTGATACAGGCAATGAACTTGACAGTCTGGCTGTGCAGCTTCAGGAGACTCAGAAGGGCATAGAGGGAGTTGGAGGAGCATTTGAATCCTCTGGGGATGATGCTGACAACTTCGGAACTGTGCTTTCAAAGGTTAATAGTGCGTCTGCTGTAATTCTAGCTAGTAACCTAGAATCTATTGAGAACAAGCTAGCTAAGATGCACAGCGATCTTGAGACTGGCGGTAATGACTGGGATACCTTTGCATCAAGTATTGCCAAGACTAACTCGCAGCTGAATGCTGCCACAAAGCAAGCAGCTGCACTAGATGATCCTGCTGCTAAGAATGCTGTAACTGATCTTAAGATTGCATTCGATTCTTTGTCTATGCAGGCATTGGCATCTAGAGATGATGTTGATGTATTCACTGCTTCTGAAATGAAGAACAGTGCAGCTTCGGTAATTCTAGCTAGTAATATAGAAGCTATTGAAGACAAGCTCACTAAGATGAGCACTGATCTAGAAGCTGGTGGAAACGACTGGGATGCCTTCTCAGTAAGTATTGCTAAGACCAACGCTCAGCTTAACGCTGCTTCGAAGCAGGCAGATGCTCTAGATGATCCTGATGCAAAGAATGCTGTCAATGATTTGAAGGAAGCCTTTGGTTACCTATCTCAGCAGGCACTTGCATCTAAGGACGACCTAGATGTATTCACTGCTGCTGAGAGCAAGAACAGTGCAACTTCTGTACTGCTTTCTAGTAACATAGACAGTGTAAGGTCTAAGGTAGACGATCTAGAGAATTCTCTGAAGTCTGGGGACTCTGCCTGGAATGACTTCATTGTAGCTCTAACTAAGGCCAACACTGAGTTGGCAGGCGTAGGAAAGCAGGCTGGGACTCTAGGAGATACTGAATCTAGAAATTCTATAAATGCTCTACAGCTAGCTCTTAATGATATAGCTGTACAGGCTCTAGGCTCTAAAGATGATTTGGGAGCATTCAAGACTGCTGAGGATGTGGCAGCTGAGAGTGCTGCCAAGCTTGCTGCTGCCACAAAAGATGCAAAGACAGCTGCCTATGAGGCAACAACCACTTATAAAATATTCGCTAGTGGCCTTAAGGCAATTTCTAATGAATTTGCATCTTTGTCTGCTCAGACAAAAGCAGAAGGCGGAGGAAGTGGATTCTTAGGATTCCTAGGTAATTTCTTAGGTGGAGGACTTAGCGGAGTTTCTTCAGGATTCAATGCTCTAGCTACTGCTGCTGGAAGCGCACTTCCCCTAGTTCTAGGTCTTTCTGTAGCTATTCCTGCTGTTGCTACAGCTATTGTAGGTCTTGCCACAATAGTTGGAGGTTTAGTAGGCGCTATGGCGCCAATGGTGGGTATATTTATCACCTTCTTGCCTATTATTCTAGGTGTGGCAGAGGCTGCTGGAGTTCTATATCTTGCTATTGAACCACTGATCTCTGCTGTCAATGAATTCAGACAGGCTACTACCAAGAGCGGAGCAGAAGCTGCCCTCAAGGGACTTAGTCCTGTCATGGCACAGGCAGCTAAAGACATTGCTGGATTTATCAAGGCTCTTACTGGAGCTAAGGGAGCCCTTAAGGATATTGGCACTGAGGTATTCTCTCCTCTCCTGGGATCTCTTAGTAAGTTAAGTACTGTAATTAAGCCTGTTGAAGAGGCTTTGAATACAATGGCTGGAGCTGCGGGTAAGTTCCTACAGCCAGTTCTTGCTGGATTCGTCAATTTCTTGGACAGCTCTAATTTCCAAACCTTGACAAAAGCAGCTGCTGACGGACTTGTGTACTTTGGTGGAACTGTATCCAACTTCCTAGATGCTTTGGGCAAGTTGGCAACTGATGCTGCTCCTTACACAGTTCAAATTGCTAAGATATTTGATGATCTGTCAAAGGCTCTAAATACATCTGTATCTGTAGGATCTAGTGATGGAAGTATCAGCACATTCCTCAATCAGATGATGACAGGATTTGGAATCCTGTTTAACATCATCAGTGGAATCTTTGATATTCTAGCCAAGTGGGGTCCTGCTCTTGCTCCTATTGGCAATCTTATTGGAAATGATCTAGCTAAGGGACTCCATGATGCAGCTAATGCTGCTGACAGTGTTGACTTTAAGCAGTGGAACAGTGAGCTTACCCAGTTCATTTCAGGAATTGGAACAGCGGCCAAGGGTATTGGTACACTATTTGCAGCTCTAGTAAATAACAAGTTCCTAGGATTCCTTGGAGACATCCTTACTGATATTGGACATATTGCTACTGCTCTGGCTCCTATTGTCAAGTTCTTTACTGACATTGTTGCAGGATCTCTACCTGCTCTACAGAAGATATTCAATGATATCTCTGGTGTAGTAGTGGGCATATTGAAGCCTATTGATGACTTCCTGGATAAGGTAGAGCAGAACAAGGACGCCATGAAGGTCCTTTCCGGAATCTTCACTGCTTTGGCTTCTCTGGTTATCGCTGGAAGTGTTCTCTCATTCTTCAGCATGCTGGGAGGATTGGCAGGTAAGGGATTCTCAGGCCTTATAGATCTTATCAACAAGATCCCTGGAATCAATCTTCCTGGAGGATCAGGCGGAAGTAGTGGAAGTAGCACTCCCGTAGTAAGCGCTATCAACAAGCTTGGTGTTGATGTAAGTGCTAATGCTGATGAGAATGCTGCAAAGATTGTCACAGCTATTACTGGGGAAGAGACTGAAGAAGGAGTAGCAGGAGAAGGTGAATCAGCAGCTGGTGCTGAAGCTGCTGGTATTGGAGCTACTGCTACTATTGCGGGCATTGTTACTGCTGTTTTGGCATTCCTTGGTGCAGGATTCCTTATCTACGAGATTATTCATGGAGCTGCTGATCCTAATTCTACGGTTCACAGGGCTAACAGTTATGTTACTCAGCATGATGGGGCTAATTGGTGGGACAGGGAAGTAGCTGGACCCGCTGATAGAGATGTGTATGATCCTACTGGCCGTGGAATTGCTGGCGCCGCTAAGGGTCTTGCTGATATTAATAAGACTGCTGTTCCTGACTTCTTTACAGATGACACTCAGTGGGAGAAGGATGCTAATAAGGCAATGATCGCATTCTTCACAGGTAACGCTGGTTGGGAGAAGGCATCTAATACAGCTATTCCTGACTTCTTCACAGACAAGTCTGAATGGGAAAGGACTGCGCAGAGAGCTGTAGGGGACTTCTTTACCAATAATGATGAGTGGGAGAAGGCTTCTGAAACAGCAGTTGGACATTTCTTCACAGACAACACTGCTTGGGAAAAGGCTGCTAATCATGCTATAGCTGATTTCTTTACAGACAATACTGGCTGGGAGAAGGCTGCTGATAAGTCTATTTCAGGGTGGTTCAGCAGTGCTGGCGAATGGTTCATGCGTGATGTGTATGAGCCTATCGAGAAGTGGGTAACTAACGACTTTGTCGGATTCTTCACTAACTCAGTAGCCCGCTGGTTTACTGATGCTGGCTCATGGTTCATGAGAGATGTTTATGAGCCTGTAAAGAATTGGGTTACTGGAGACTTTGTAAACTTCTTTACTAGCTCTATTCCTCACTGGTTCGATGATGTAACCACTTGGTTCATGAGAGATGTCTATAATCCAGTAGAGCATTGGGTTATGAATGATATCCCTGGATTTTTCACTAATTCTATCCCTAACTGGTTCTCCAGTGTGTGGAAGGAATTCCAGAAGAATGTTGTTGATCCTATTGGTAACTGGCTGACGGGTACTGGAAGTGATTCACTGACAGGATTCTTTGAAGCTGGATTCAAGGATGCTCTTAACGCTGTAATCAAGGACGTATTCAACAACGGACTTATCCATCTATTGAATGATGCTCTTGGTGTAGTAGGTCTGAAGATTCCTAACATTCCTACATTCGCAGCAGGAGGCCATGTACAAGGCAACCTAGGAGAAGCTGATAACAGCGATTCTGTATGGGCTAAACTGACTCCCGGAGAATTCGTTATTCGTAAGAGAGCTGCTGCTGCTCTTGGACCAGACACTCTGGCTCAATTGAATCAGGCAGACAGGCCAGGAGCTATTGGCAAGCACGCTAATGGAGGATACGCAGGAGCCTTCGCAGGCGGCGGTATAGTAGGAGACGTAGAAGGCTGGGGAAGCAGCCTGCTTTCAGGTGCTGAGGGCCTAGTAGGAGACGTGGCTAGCTGGGCTTCAAGTTTCGTCTCCGGAGCCCTACAGAGTACGTTTAATGAAGCTTACAAGGCTATCGTTAATCCTATCCTTGGCACCTTGCCTTCAGGCACTATTCCTACAGGAATGGCTACCTTGGCTGCTGGAAGTGTGAAGAATGCTGTAGATGTGTTCTTAGGAGCTCAGGATCAGAAGGCTGATGCTGCTGCAACAGGAGCAGTTGGAGGCTCTCTTCCAACTGGAGATCACAAGCAGATCATTGTTGAAGCTCTTCAGGCTGCTGGAGTTGCTGCTAATCAATGGCCTGTGTGGGAAACAGGATTGAACACTCTTATTACAAGAGAGTCTAGTTGGAATCCATCTTCTGTTAACACAACTGACTCTAACGCTGCTGCTGGGAATCCTTCAGAAGGACTTGCTCAGACAACTGGTACTACCTTCAATGAGTACCATGTGCCAGGAACTTCTGACGACATTCTAGATCCTGTAGCTAATGTTGCTGCTGCCATTAAGTATATTGAAGATGTATATGGTTCAATTACTAATGTTCAGCAGGCTAATGCCAATGAGCCTCCAAAGGGTTATGCTACAGGCGGATTCGTGGGAGATCCAACTTTGGGAATGGGATTTGCTGCTGGAGGTTACAGTATGGCTCCTACAGCTGGAACTCCTTCAATGAAGTCTCAGGCTGGAATGAATGCTGGTGGAAGACTTTCTGGTCCTGGAGTTCATGTGGAAAATTTGAACATCACTAATCCAATTCCAGAGCAGTCAGGCGATTCTCTACAGAGAGCAATGACTCGCTTGCGCGTCTATGACGGGAGAGGCAACTAACTGCCGCTTGTAGTAAAAGTACAGTCATTGCGCAGTTAGGAGCCTTTTATGAAGTGCAGTTCTTGCTTGGAGAAGTATGATGGACGTGGAAACTAATGGAGCCCATGGAGGCGTTAGATGACTAACAGCGATAACGAATATTGGTTCGTAGGTGGAACCAGTCTGAATCAGTACTGCTGGGCTGTTAACACTTTTGCTGCTGGACGAGCTGTTCCAGTTCTGCGTGGAAATAACATTCAAGTAGCTTACATTCCCGGTCAGATTCATCGTCAGAAGTATCCTGACAGTAGAACTTTGGACTTTGCCATGTTTGTGGCTGCTGTTGATCCCACAACTGATCAGCCTCCATCTCAGGCACAGAAGCTGATGTTCAGCAACAATGTAAAGACATTACAGAAATTGTTCTATAATTACAATGGTCAGGTTGCTGGACAGCAGATTCCTCTTACACGTCAATGGTACTATTCTCTTCCAATAAATATAGGAATGCCTCAAGGTGTTCCCACTATGGTACAGGCAACAGCTCAAGCTGAAATAGCTGGGGACCTTCAACTTACTATGAATGGTCCCCATTCGGCTAGTCTTACAGTAAGTCTTTTGTTAGCTGATCCCTATTTCTATGGGCCAGCTATTACAGGAGCTGTACCAGTTAACACTACTGCCTCAAGTGTTATCAATACTGGTGATGATGTTGCTGCGTATTTCAATAATTCAGTAACATTGTATGGTCCTTTGCAATATCCTAGGCTATTGAATGCTACAACAAGTCCAAATACATGGTTCCAGCTTAATACTGTTATCTTAGCTGGGGATTCTGTAACACTGGATATTGCCAACTTCACAGCTTATAGAGCTTCTGACGGGGCTAACCTGTCAGGACTTCTGAGCCATTCGGGGACTACTAGGTGGATGAGTTATTATCCAGGAGTTAACAGTCTTATTCTGAGTTCTAATAATAGCGGAGATACAGGAAGTGCTACATTTTCCTTTGTACCTCCTTATGTCTAATCCGATTGTTTATATGATTTTACTCCTAGAGTCCATGGAGACCAGCATACATGACCCAAAATCGTTCTTTTTCTGCTGATCACGATCACTCTTGCTGCCCAAACCCTGCAAAAAGTTGCGGAGAGTGTATAAGAGGACTGTTATGTCAACGTTGTAATATGGCTTTGGGTCTCCTAGCTGATAATGTAGAAACTTTATTGAGGGCAGTAAATTACCTAAGTGGTGAGTCTAATTACACAGAATAGATATTACTCTAATCTAGCTCAGGCAACATTTATTGCCAATACAGGCGGATTAGGTATTTCTACAGCTTCTCTTCAGGTTACTGCTAATGAGAACTGGCCTACTCAGTTTCCATTCGCTCTTTGGTTAGAGCCGAATACTAACAATGCTGAAGTAGTCCTTGTAACATCTGGAAGTGGCACTTCTATTAGTCCTTATGCCATTACACGTGGCTATGATGGAACTATTGCCTTTGCTCACGCTTCTGGAGCTATTGTAACCCCTGGCGTTATTGAGCTTGACCTGGCTGATCCTCAGAATCATATTAATCTATCAGGATCGACTTCAGGTGCTCACGGTCTTCCAGCCTCAGCTTGGTTGGGAGGACAGCTTCAGCTTATCAGCACTCAGACTGTCCTCACTCCACAGCCAACTGTGACTTTCAACTCAGCTGTGTTTGCAACTATTCCATCATCTATAAATCACCTGCTAGTAATGGTTCAGGCTCTGTCCTCTTCCCTGGCTAATAATAATGATTATTTAATGGTACAGTATAATGGATATACAGGCAGCTTTTACTGTGATGAATTCCTTCTAAATGTCAATGGGACTAACACCACTGGCAACTCTGCCTCTAACACTTCCTCATCAGGTATGACTAACAACTGGCATATCAACTCCAGCATGGCTACTTGTGGAGTTATTATGACTACTGATGATGGAATAGCTTCTACAGGATACTGTGAGGTAGTATTCCCTAACTTTAAGAATACTGCAAATACTGCTCCAAGAGGTCATAACTTCAAATTCGGTGGAAGTAATAACACAGTTCCTTATATAATCTCAGGGAATGGCAGTGGATCTTGTGCTAATGTGACAGCTCCTATTACTTCACTGACATTCCAGACTATTCTAGGGTATAACTTCACAGCTAACTCTGTATTCCAGCTGTATGGTTTCTAGGGAGAATTATGTCTACTCAGAATAGATACTACAGTAATCTTGGCCAGGGGACCTTCATTACCAACACTGGTGGACTGACAGCTAGCGCATCTGCTCTTACTGTTCAATCTAGCGGAAACTGGCCCACTCAATTTCCTTTCACTGTGCGACTGGAACCAGGAACTGCTAATGAGGAAGTTGCTCTAGTAACATCTGGAGCTGGAACGGCTGCCACGCCTTATCAGCTACAAAGAGGATATGATGGCACTAATCAGTTAGTACATGCTCAAGGAGCTTCTGTAATTCCTGGATTCTGTCAGCTGGACTTTTCTCAAGCAGGTCAGCACATTAATTTGACAGGTTCAGCTTCAGGTGCTCACGGTCTTCCAGCCGGAGCGTGGCTTGGTGGAACTCAGCAACTTATCAATAAGTATGCTTACACAGCATTCTCAGGAACACAGCTTAACATTACTAGCATTCCCCAGACATTCAGTCATCTTAGATTGATTTATAGCCTTAGAGGCAATGGAACTACTACAGGTCACTTTGGAGCGAGCGTTCCTTTCGGAGATGCTCTCCAGATGGCAATGAATGGTGTGACAACCGCTACTTATACTGGTCTTTACACTATACAGTATCCAGGAACTTCCACACCTTCTGGGACTATCACTCCTGGTGCAGCATTCAATTGTGGCATTATATGGAATCAATACTATGCTACTCCAGGTATGGGTAATGGATATGTGGATATCTTCTCATATGCTGATACTACAGGCATTAAGCAGGTAAGTTTCAATGGTTCCGCTTCTGATCATGGAAGTGCTTATGGTGCTGTATTTGGATGGGCTGGTCCTGGAGGATCTTCCAATGCTCATGCTATAACTTCTATACAACTCAGTGTGTCTGGATCTTCTTCAGGATTTATAGCTGGTAACGTCTGGCTTTACGGAATTTCATAGGAGTAATGATGATAATCGAGCAAGCATCTACCATTAAGTGGACAGCTCATGCTTCTGTACACAAGTGGGATGTTGACCAGTACGATTGGCTAATTCGTAAGTATGGTCCTGATGCTGATATCATGCAGTACTTGGATCAGGTAAAGCCTTATGAAATTGTAGATGCTCCAGGTAACCTTCTCACTTATGTGGGATTGGCATTTCTACTGTCTAACCTAACAGGTGTAACAACAACTACTTCATCTCAGCTACTTGCTAATGGCTACATGCCCATAGGAGTTGGAGATGGTGGAGGAACTGTCCCTACAGCGGCTGTAACAGACTCTGATCTTACAGCTTCTAGCAATAAGTACTATAATCCTATAGATGCTGCATATCCGGCTGTAGGAGCTGCTGGGGTTACTGCTGGAATCATTACTGTGCAGTCTACCTATACTTCTGCCATAGCTAATTTTGCATGGAACGAGTGGGGAATTTATGGATCTACAGCACTATTTACTGTTGGCCAGACTACTACTCCTGCAAATTCTACTATGATCAATCACAAGGGTGTGTCTCTAGGTACTAAGACATCTTCCAATGTATGGACTCTATCAGCCACTCTCACTCTTTCGTAGGAGGTCTAAATGACTACTATCACTTCTAGTGATGCCTCCAATGCGACTGTTGATTCAGCGAGTGTCATATCAGGTAGCTTAATAACTAGTTCGGATACCTTTAATAGCACAGTAGATGTTGCTGGTCAGTCAGAAAACACTGGCCGTGCCAATAACATTGAGTATGCTGCTGCTATTCCAGGCTCACTTCCAGGCACATTCACCACTTATGGTTTGAATAACTCTAACCATGCAGGCTCTCAGTTTTATATTCCTGGATTTGAAGCTAGTCTTCCTACAACACTCCCTTTTGTCTTTGACAACTATTGCGGGCCTGCCAATGGTCCCCTATCTCCTAATTACATAACTGAAGTAGGCTGGGAATTAAAAGTATTCTCAGGCAATGGCTATAATTACATGACAACAATTCCTCGCTATCAATCACTGTCATTCAACTTTGAAGTAAGTAATGAGGGCTCCGGGCAGTTAGTAATCGATAGGAATGATCCTATTTTTACTCAGATACTTGGTACAGGTGGCCCTGGCACTGATTTGATGGACTATGAGAATTTCTGGCAATGTCTTTACAATGGTGAGCCAGTATTCGAGTTCTTGGGGACTACTATAGATGAAGTGTTTGTTGACGCATCTTCAGAGCAGCAGCCTATTACCATATCAGGTGCTGGTACTGGACGCTGCCTGTCTTGGGCCTGTACCCAGCCTCCAGGGTTCCCAAATGTTGTATACAAGCTAGCTGCTTTAACAGACACTTTTCAGTTGACTGAGATTGATACTCAGACATGGAATCTTACACGTACAGCTGATATTACTGCTGGAAATGTATATGTTGATCTAACTAATAGTGCCGCTGCTGTGAATGGGTCAATGAATTCATTCTTGACATCCCCGGCTCTGTCTGCTGGATACTACAATGCATCATCTTCAGCCCTGTCTGCTCAGATTACCCCTCTTAACATGCCAAATCAGCCTGCCAATTTAGTGGCTAATGGCTCATTCACTCTGGGTATATCAGGCTGGGATACAGGATCAAGTGCGGTACAGGCTGCTGGAGCCATTGCTACACTCAATACAACTGAGTCATATCAAGATAGTACTGGGTATTCAGCAAGTGTTGTTACAAGTGCTATTAATCAAGGTATTGAACAGACAGTACCAGCTTTACAGCCTAACACTAACTACACAATGACTGCTTGGGTTTATCAGTCAGTGGGTTCTCCAACTATTCAGATAAAGATGTACGACTCTACTAATTCTGTAGCTAGCTTTCCAACTACTACTATTGAAACAGTAGGGCAGTGGAATCTTATACAGTGTTCTATTTTAACTGGTGCTCATGCCAACGTTAATTTGATATGCTCTATCAACACAGGAAGCGCTGTAAACTCATTCCTTGTAGATAATGTTAATTTATTCTCATTCACTCCATACACTTCCAGTGCTATGATTCTGTACTCTCAAAGTGATCCAAATGACTATGTTATGATGGAGCTTGACTTCTTCAATCCTGGCAGTCACTTCTGGGCTCAAATTGTCACTGATGGAAGTACGTCAAGTGTGACTCTGGCTTCTACTTATGATACTGTAGAGCACATGTACTGGAGAGTTAGAGAATACAGTGATATATTCTACTTTGACTCAGCTCCAGATGGCTCTACGTGGACTAACATGGGATCCCTACCGCATAGTTGGAGTACAGCTGAAGTATCTGTGTCATTTACTACATGGTATCACGGAGCATATGGAGCTACTCCAGATTTTACTCCTATGGAAATTTCTAACATAAACAGCTCTAGTTCTACTCCTATTGTACAAGGTAATGGCTCAACAGCTACCAGCGTAAATGAAGGATCTACTGCTTCTGGAAGCTACAATCTCAACTCGGCTAACCTTGTAGGATTGCAGAATGCTTACATTGAAATTCCCAATGCTGCTCTCTGGTTAGATCTTCTTAATCAGAGTCAGACTAGAGGTACTATCCCATTCATCAATCCAACCTTCTCAGTTACTGCCGACTCAGCTGGGACAGTGTGGACAGACCAAGCTTCGTTGGTTATTAGCAACGGATCTGACCTTGAAACTCAGTTAGAAGCATCTGTTACTGCTTTCAATGGGGACTGGGTTATGTATCCTGGCTTCCAGCTGTATGTAGGTAATGATGGAATATTGGGAAATAACCTATCCTCAGATATCATCTTCTACTCCAGCGGACACATTGTAGATCATGAACGCACACGTGTTCGTGATCAGGTCTACAACTACATTGTGGCATCTGATGGAACAGGTAATCTGACTTACCAGACAAGTCCTACTTCAACCTCTCAGTGGACTCAACGAGAGAACTTTGTTCAGTCATCACAGGCTACAGACATTGGTACTCTACAGCAAATGGCTGCTGCTGCTATTCAAGAATTTCAGAGTGAGACTGCTCAGCGTACTTTGACTGTTCCTCCTAAACTGCCAGGACGTACAGTATTCGTAGATTACCAGCTTGGGGACTGGATTGGAGTGCAGAATCCTAATCTTAGTACTATTGATTCAGTGAGAGTAGTAGGAATTGCTATCTCTATCGATGGTACTCAGGACTATGTAACTATGGAACTGACTCTTGAGACACGTATACAGCTTCTTATCGAGCGTATGAATGTTCTTCTACAGAAGATTGGCGCCAACGCAGATGCTCAGGTTATCGCTGCTCCTGGAGCTGTGTCTCAGTTCATTCAGCAGTCTATCAATCAGACTGCTGTAAACACATATACTCAGGTACTTGGTGATGGAAGTACCACAAGCTTCTACATTGGACATGGCCTAGGAACTCAGAATGTTACTGTCACTCTACGCAATAATTCTACTGGCACTATGTACTATCCCCAGACAGCCGCTGTAGGAGCAAGCACTACGCCAGGGCTGTACAATGTTGTATCTCAGTCATTGAATCAGGTGGAGATTGTATTCAGTACTGCTCTTCCGCCTACTGTGAATGAATACACGATAGTAATAAAGTCCTGATGATTGCACCGATTGTTCTTGTGAGGGAGGCAGAATGTCATATGCGCCTATATATGCTGTAAGTCAGGCCGATACACTGCCTCCTTACACAGCGACGCTTACATACAATAATGCTCCTGTAAATCTTACAACTGCCACAAGTGTTACCTTTATCATGGCTAATTACTTCTCGGGAGTTGTAGCTACAGGAACAGCTACTATTGTCAGTGCTTCAACTGGACAGGTAAGCTATTCTTGGGGATCTAGCGATCTAGCTACTCCAGGAGTATACTCTATTCAGTGGGAAGTGACATTTCCTACTGGAAATGCAACATATCCAGCCCATGGATATAACTATTTAACAGTATTGAACAACCTTGCGATAGGATACCCGAACGTGAGCCCAGTATTCAACACAATTCACAGTAGTACTGCTGCTCCAACATCAGCGCAAGGTGTTAATGGAGATTACTGGTACAACACCAGTAATACTTACTTTTACGGCCCTAAGGCAGCTGGCGTATGGCCAGCAGGATTTCCTCTGTATGCTTCTGGAGGAGTGCAACTTGCTGGAGACCTTGGAGGCACAGTAAGCATCCCTGAAGTAATCTCCACTCATCTGACAAGCGCTCTTCCTATCAATCAGGGTGGAACTGGTCAGAATACTGCTCCAACTGCTGGGCAAGAACTTGTAGCAACGTCAGGTACTGCTACTCAGTGGGTTACCAGAGATTTCAATGTGCAGGCATTCGGTGCTTTAGGTAATGGCACTACTGATGATACAGCCGCCATTCAATCTGCCATCAATGCTGTAGGTGCTGGAGGCGGCAGAGTATACTTCCCTCCAACTGCTACTGGCTATCTTCTTAATTCTACTGCTCTTACTGTCACTGTAACAAATACAATATTGGCGGGTGGTGGAGCAGAGAACACCTTCCTTATTATTGGAAGTAGTTTTACTGGTGCTGAAGCAATTGATATCACAGCATATAATTGTCAAGTTCAGGATCTGTCTATTCATGGAGCTTCAGGTACGACTACTTCTAATCCCGTAGCAAACGGAATTGAAGTTAGTGGAGCACGTAGAGCTAAGATCAATAGAGTAGAATTCAACAACATCAATGGTTGGGCCATTGAAGTGGCTGCTACTAACGCATCGTCTACTTCAAACTGCTTGGGAACTCAGATTGCTCAAGTATTCGGACAGTCCTGTGCTGGCGGAATTCACTTCCTGGGCAACACCACTCAGGGATTCGCTATGAACTGTCAGGCTACTGACATTCAGTTCTACAGCACTGGAGTTACAACAGGAGCAAGTGCCAACCTTGATAGCATGCGCGTTGAAGATTCTTGGGATGTGCTTCTAGAAAACTGTATACTATGGACTTCTCTGGGCACAGGATCTTCCCTTCACATCAAAGGAAATACTGCTGCCTCATTCAACGCCAATATGGACCTTTTAGGACCAACAACAGGACCTTGTGTACTGATTGAGAATTCCACTAATGGCAGTCCTCAGAATGTGCAACTCCAAGGCGGAGTTATTCAGCAGGGAGCTCCTGGATTGTCTATCACAGGAGCAGCTTATCAGGTACATATCTCTACTACTCGTATTATCAATAATCAGACGCATGGTATTCAAATTGGTGGAACTGGAGCGTCCATCTTTATTGTGGATTGCTTCTTCAACACCAATGGAGCAGGTGCTTCAGGCACTAACTATGATATAAATTGGTCGGGTACCTCAATTGGCAAGGTTATCGGAGCTGGCCTGAATAGTAACATTGTTACCACAGGCTCAGCTGGTGTGCAGACCAGTATTAACATTGCTTCTGCGCAGGCGGTAATGTTCGATCAGTTGACATTCGGAGGAAGTGGAAGCAGCTCTGCTACTTGGTTTACTAACACTCCAGCAGGTGTTTTAGAATCTGGTAGCGGTAACTTCAACTTTGTCACAACAGCCACTTTCGGAAATGGTACTCGCTCTCTTGTAGCTCAGCCTTCATCTATTACTAACACAGCTGTGGCTGGTAATGTCAGTGGAACTCAGGCTAACGACAACTGGAGGATCCTGGGTAATGGAACATTCCAGCTCGGTCCCGGAGGCGCCACAGGTAGAGACACCGTATTCGGTAGAGCAGCCGCAGGAGTGGGTTATGCCACAAATAGCTTGTTGGTAGGTTCAGCCACAGACCTCGGGGACAACGGCTCAGGGGAAATAAAACTTGCCAATGCCACAACAGTACCAACTACCAATCCTACTGCTGGAAATTTGCTATATGCTTCAGGCGGGGAGCTATTCTCCAGAGATTCATCTGGTAATGTTTATCCCTTGACTCTTCTTTCTGCTGCTGGCGGAGGAACTACTGTAACCGGTGTAACAGCTGTTACTGCTATAGCTTCTGGAGTTACTGTCCCTGCTAACACATTAGCTGCTGGTCAGGTATACAGATTCAAGGCCTGGGGGGCCGTTACAACTACTGTAGACACTCAGACAGTACAGATAGCACTGTATTGGGGAGGAGTTGCTGGAACTTCCTTGTTGAACTGGGGACTTCAAACTCCTAACGCTTCTGCGACTGTTTCAGGTGCTGCATGGATGGCAGAGTGGGAAGTTGTTGTTCTGTCAACAACTTCTCTGGCAGTTTCGGGCTGGGATGGCCTTAATTACTACTTCAGTTCTTTGACTGAAAATAACGAGGCTATTACTAGCACATCTTCCGAGCAGTTTGTTGTGGGAGTAACTCCTTCAGCAACAGCTTTGTCCATTACATGCGCAGGATTCTACTGCCAGAGAGTACGTTGATATGACTTTGTGTGAGAGGAGAAGGTAGTATGGCACCTAGTACATTCTACATTTCTCAAGGCGCTACCGCTCCTGCCATTACTGCTACTCTTATAGATCAGTATGGCAATGTTGCCAATCTGACAGGAGCGTCTGTCAGCTTCGTGATGACTAATGCCTTCTATGGTAACGCTGTTAATGCAGCAGCTACTATTGTAAATGCTGGAGCAGGCCAGGTAAGCTATTCTTGGGGTACTACAGATACAACCAATCCTGGATTATTCAGTTGTCAGTGGCAGGTAATATTCTCAAGCGGTGCTCAAGAGACATATCCTCAAGGATATTATAATCAGGTATCTATTTCCCCAGCATTGAATAATGGTTTCCCAGATATTATTGAGCCTTCTGTCATATTCAACACCATCTGGAACAGTATCTCGGCACCTACTTCTATTCAAGGGAACAACGGAGACTTTTGGTACGATACTGTTACTGGATATTTCTATGGACCTAAAGCTATGGGGACTTGGCCAGCTGGAAACTTGATCAGTCCTGCCACTATTCCTCTTAATCAATTTGCTGCTCCAACAGGCAATTTGAACATGGCCAATTTCAGTATTATCAACTTGGCTGACAATAATTTTGTAGGCTCTGTAAATACTTCTCAGGTAATCTCAGCTTTAGTTACTGGAGATGCTAACTCTCGTTGGCAGGTACAAGCTTCTGGAGCGATGAATTGGGGTCCTGGTAATGCTTCTACTGATACTAACCTGTATCGCGCAGTAGCAGGAACACTTAAAACAGACGACAGTTTGTCTATTGGAAATCAGCTGACAGTAGCATCTTTCTCTACTTTCAATAACACAGTGACAGCTAATGCCCAGGTGGCATCCGCTAGAACTACTGACTCTTCTGCTTTTAATGCCACATATACTACAACTTCAAATGTTACAAATGCAGCCTTTGCCTATACGGCAGTTGCCAGCACTGGACGCTTCCTGTCCACAGCGGTAACTGCCGATACTGTAGGTAGGTTCTCAGTTGATGTAAATGGAGCTATGAGCTGGGGATCAGGTAGTGCTACGCGAGATGTGACTCTTGGTCGTACAAGTGTTGGAGTTCTCTCTGTTACTGGAGATCTAGCTGTTAGTGGGCCTTTGTACCCTAATTCAGGTACAGTTACTAATGGTTCTGCTCCTATACTTACGCCTACATTTGTAGGAGCTACAGCAGCTCAACTTTCTGATACATCGCGCGATTATATGGTGTACCTACAAATAGGTGCACCCGGATCAGGATTCTCTCTCTTGATAGGTCCTACAAGTACTCCAGCTAATACTATATTTACTAACGCTACTCCTACAGCAGGCGAATTACTTTCATTCAGGCTGCCTGCTGGGTGGTATGTAAAGTGGGCTGGAAGTAGTACTTCTATAACTCATCAAATTGCGATTGGGTGTTAAAATGACTGAAACTACTCAGTGGACTCCTACTTATGTGAATTATGTTGTCTGGTGCTCAGATGCTCAGTGGAGTCTTAATATTAGTTTTATGTGGGATCCCACATACTTAGAGAGTGATTTTGATACTGGCGTAGAGGGCTTTGCAGCCGCTTACGGCACTTTGCATCCAGTTATCAATATTACCAAGAGTTACACAGCTACTGGCGTGAGTTCTTATGATTATGCCTACACTGATGGCGTAGGAGCAGATGCTGGTGACGGCATAACTGAGTTTAATGAAGGCTTCTCTGGAATTGAGAATAACCAGACGTGAGCAACAGCAAGCTTGTGAGTACTGCTGTCTTTGGATCGTTTGACGGGATGACCTCCGCAATGGGGGTCATCCTTGCTTTACTGGCGACTCCTCACGCACTGCTCTTAGGAGCTCTGGGTATTGGCATAGCCGGTGTCATAGGCATGGGCCTAGGGGAATGGCAGTCGGACAGTTCTAGCGGCTGGAAAGCCCCAATTGTGATGGCTCTGGCGAGTGGCACTGGTGTACTTATCCCAGTTCTTCCATTCCTATTTTTGGCTGGAACGCCAGCACTCTTAGTTAGTGCTGCCCTCATTATAGTTGTCACTGCTATTATAGCTAAAGTAAGAGTTTCTGAGGATAGAAGTTATTGGAAAGCAGCAAGAGAGTCTTATACTATTTTAGTGATAACTGCTTTAGCTGTGTGGTTGGGATGTAAACTATAAATCTTTTGATTCCTTGGATGAATATACAGTGGAGGGATTAATGGATAATTACGGTAAGTTCTCAGAGTGTCTTGAGGAAGCTGATCGAGACTTTAGAACTGATGTTTCCTATGCGGTTGCAGTAGCCAAGGCTGCTAGAACCATTGCTGCTAAGAGATCTATGTGGCAGTCACGTCGCTTGACAGACAGCCAAAGCTAGTGGTAGAGTAGATGCATGTCTCTACCTGACATTCGTAGACTCTTACCATCCGAACGCAACCAGTTGGCAGATAAGGTCAGAGACCTTCCTGACTTCAAGTTGCCCGAGCTGAAGTATTTCAACAGTTCCCCTTGTGCTCAACATACGGAAGTAGTTGTAGGCTGTAGGAACTGTGGCATTAAACCACGAGCCCACCAGCGTCAAGCCGCTGCCTGGGCTTATTTGCGCACTAAAGTCCTTGTAGCTGATCAGACTGGTACAGGGAAGTCCACTATTCTTGCCCTTCTTATTGCCATGCTTAAAGAGTCTGGGCAATTGGAAGACGGAAAGGTGCTTCTTGTGTGCAGAGCAGCAGCATTGCGTCAGTGGACTACAGAGCTTAATCGTATGCTACCTATGATCAAGACTGTTGCAGCTACAGGAACAGCTTCAAAGCGCCTGAAGATCATGCGATCTGATTGGGAAGTGATGGTTATTTCCCGAGAGACATATGTCAAGGATCACGAAGCTTTTAACCATATTGACATTGTGGCATTGCTTTGTGACGACGTTGATTCTCTGGCTAACAGAGGCAACCAGATCTCTGTACGTCTGAAACAGCTGGCTAATCATTGCCGCTATGTATGTATTGCTAATGCTACTCCACTTTCCAAGCGTCTTGAGCAGCTGCATTCTGTTATGGAGCTGATCGGAGGAAGAGAATTCCTTGGAGGAGTGACACAGTTCAAGAACACCTATATTCAACAGGAAAAGATTCAAATGCCAGTCAGAGGTGGTCGAATGATGACTACTATGAAAACTAGAGGCTATAAAAATCTGAATCAGTTGAAGTCTCTTATACGTCCTATGGTTATTCGTCGTACAGCAGACCAACTTGCTGATGTGGATATGCCAGCTATTTCTACTTCTACAGTGTGGCTTGATCTGCATCCTGCACAACGTGCTAAGTACAAAGAGATACAAGCAGGCATTCTCAAGATTATCAAAGAAGGCCGCATTGCTGAGATCAAGCAGCTTGAGGCTATCACAGTATGGATGAAAGCTGCTGCTACCTGTACCGGTCTTCCAGCACTTGGGGAAGATGACGGGCCAGGAGCTTCGTCAAAGCTGGATTGGATTATGGACAAGCTTGAAGGTGATCTTTCTGAAGAGAAGGTTGTTATCTTCATTCATAATAAGAGCATGGTGTTAGCAGCTAAAGATAGAATGGATGCTGCTGGAATAAAAGCTGTTGTTGTTTCTGGTATGGACAGCAATCCTACTCGTAGAGCTGAAGCTATTCAACAGTTCTGGGATGATCCTGAATGTAAGGTGCTTATAGGTACTAGCGCTCTTCAATCATCTCTTAACCTTCAAGTGTCGAGACATCTGATTATGGCAGATACTTTGCATAATCCTGCTTCTATTCAACAGCTTGCAGGACGTGTTCAGCGTGTCGGTTCACAATATCAGACTGTATATGTTCACCATCTATTGACTAGAGATACCATTGAGGAAGGTTTCCTAGAAAAGCTTGAGATTGAATCTGCTCTCATGGATCATATGTGGGATTCTTCAAGTGAGATCTTCCAGGCTCTTTCCCCAGAACAGATGATGAGGTTGATTATATCATGATTGAAGACAAGTATAAAAGCCTTATAGACAATCATATTGCTCTAGCTATCAGTATAGCGTTGGGAGTGTACAATACAGCTCCTCATGCTTTGGAACTGGAAGAGTTGAAAGCTATTGCTTTCTTTGGTCTTTGTGACGCGGCTGATCGTTGGCCAAGTTATTGCGAGAAGAAGGGCTATGACGCATCAGCAATTCAGTATTTCACAAAGTACTCTTCTCTCCGCATTCGTGGAGCTATTTATGATAGGTTGAGAAGCAATGATTGGGCTACTAGGTCTCTGAGAGAGAAGTCCCGTAAAATCAATCTGGCTAATATTAAAGCAGATGGACTTGACCTGAGTAATGCAGAGTTGGCAGAGATCACAGGATTGACAGAAAAGGAAGTCCGTGATACACTTACTGGGATGTCTCGTGCTCCTGTATCGCTTGACAGTGTAGTGGCTCCATGGTCTGAGGACAGCACCAGCCCGACTTCCAATGGAAGATCCCAGGTGGCTGATTCTCAAGACACGGAAAGTACTGTAGCTGTCAATGATTTGCTGAAGACCTTCGCGGATGCTGTGAAGGCTCTTCCCTTAGAGCAGAGGCTAGTTATAGTATTGCACTATCATCAAGGTTTGGAGCTTAAGAAAGCAGCAGCCTTGATGGGAGTGACTGATGCTGTGTTAAGTTCATATCACACATCAGCAGTGATAAAGCTCTTAGAAAGTCTTCAGGAAGCAGCAGTTTAACTACTTCGAGTTGGGTCCGATGACTTATATAGTACAGCTAATTTTGGAGAGAAATGGTACTGCCAGCATTTACTTTTGAGTCAGTAGAAGAACTTCCAGCAGTGGAGATTCCGGCAGACTCACGTCAGTTCAGGGCTTTGCACAACCCTTGGACTCCTTTAGAGTTGAATGGTTTGTGGGAAATGCCCACTCAAACAGCTTTAATTTATGTAGCTCTTGGTGATAATACCTGTGCAGACTACATTAAGGTTCTTCAGACAATGCTTGAGGTTGAAGTTACTGGGGAACTGGACTGGAATACAGTCACGGAACTTCAGCGAAGATCTCTTATCGCACCGGATGGTGAATGGAATGCCGTGACTGTTAGAGGCATTCAGGCAGCACTCAATTCAGGAATATTATTCTAATAGAGTTCCTCCTTTGGGAGGATCGCCATCCGGGCAAACGCTACCACGATGGCCAAAGCTGAGAATAACGCCCCTTTCAATTGGTCTGGAAAGGGGCGCTCAGTGTCTTCAATTAAGGAAGGTTATGGCTAATAGACTTATAGTGACTCTTCATCTCAAGAACGGGATCACTCATATGAGTGATCCTATTGAGATGGATGAGGAAGAAGTAGAACAGATCATGAGAGATGTTCAAGAAGCTCTCGAAGGTGCTGAAGGCATACTTCAATTTACTTGCAATGAGAAAACAATATTGATTAGAAATGATGCTGTTATGTCATCTACTTTTGATTATAGAGAAGTAATTGAAGACATTTCTAGCCATTTTGCAGGAGCTTGATATGCCAGCATATGATTACAGGTGTAAGGATTGTGATAGTCCTTACACCTTACAAGGAAAGATTACAGAGGACGTTCCAATATCTGATTGTCCTCAGTGCAATTCTGACAATGTGTACAGGGTATTTTCCCCAGCACACATCAAGTTCAATGCTACTGGCTTTTACACTATTGACAGCAAGCATGAGCAAACCTATGTGACGGAAATCAGAGGAGAGTAGTGAGCAGCAAGAACTGGCTTGAAGAAGAGCTGGAAGGTTATGATGATATTGACATTGAAGAAGAAGTCATTGACCATCGTGATTCCAACATTCTCAAAGCCGAGCGCCATCAAAGAAAACTCCGTCGCCAGAGAGAAGCAGAGAAGCGTGAGCAAGAAGAAGCTTCATGACCTGAGAATTAAGGTCAGTAGTTGTAGATCACTTATGGCTTATGCGCCAGCGCAGGATTTAAGCGAATTAAAGCTTAAAGAAGGCTGGTGGGTAACTGTTGTTGGGGAATGTGAGAAACCTCACATTGCTTATGTTAATAACTATGACGAGAATCTTAATCTGTGGTTCTTTATGGTGGAGAAGGAGCCTTTGCAGTGAGTGGGCACACTAAATGGTCAGATGTAAAGGCGGCAAGAGGGTATGTGTCTAAGCCCAGGATTCAAACTAAGAAGACTACTTACACCATGGATTATCCTGAGGCAGTAAAGTTTGCTGAAACTCAGATGGAAGTTTATTGGCTGCCAACGGAAATCAATTTGGAAAAGGATGTTCAGGATGTCCGAGTCAATCTTACGGATGCTGAGCGTCATGGCGTGGTTACGACACTTAAGCTCTTTACGCTGTACGAACTCCTTGTTGGTAATGAGTACTGGGGCGGGCGCGTCAAGCGTGCATTCCCGCGTCCAGATATCGAATTCATGGCCACTACATTCGGGTTTGTGGAGATTGGAATCCATGCACGATTCTACAACCGTCTGAATGAAGTCATGATGCTGGACACTGACGAATTTTATGAATCTTATGTAGATGATCCTGATCTCAAGGCTCGTATGGATTTCGTCACAGAGGTACTGACAGATGACAATCTTCCTGTAGCACTAGGTGCTTTCTCCATGCTGGAGGGTGCTGTTCTCTATAGTTCTTTCGCATTCCTCAAGCACTTCCAATCCCAGGGGAAGAACAAGCTTAAGAATGTATGTTCTGGTATCAACTTCTCAGTACGCGACGAGAATCTTCATGCTCTTGCTGGATCGTGGCTTTACAACACTCTGATGAGTGAGATGGAAGCGTTGGGACAGCTCCCTGCTGAAAAGCTCCATGAGATCACAGTATCTCTTGAGGGAGTAGCTCAGTTAGTTTATGAGCATGAAGAGCGTATCATCGATATGATTTTCGAGAATGGTCCTATTGAAGGACTTGAGCCAGAAGATATGAAGACTTTCGTCAAGTCTCGTATAAATCTATGCATGAGAAATCTGAATTTGGAAGAGCCTTTCGAGGTTACTTCCAATCCTGTAGCTGACTGGTTCTACAAGGGAATCAATAGCTACCAATTTCATGACATGTTTGCTGGAGTTGGATCAGAGTACAATAGAAATGTATCTGCTGATGGTTTTGAGTGGTAATAAATTATGTCCTGACTGCCAAGAACACAAAGATTTCACAGAGTTCGGCAGTAATAAGGCTAGGTCAGATGGAGTTGCTTCTTATTGTAGATTGTGCTACTCCAAAAGGCAGCGAGATATAAGGACTAGCCGTAAAAATAATCCAGAGGCTCCTCCAGAAAGTAAAAAGTGTCCTCAGTGCAATACTGTAAGGCACAGGGAAGACTTTACAAAGTCTTCTAATAATGTTGGAGGCCTTTCTGGATGGTGTAGAGAATGCTCGTCTATAAATCTTATACTTAGAAAGTATAAACTGTCTAAAGAAGAGTATGACAGGCTTTTAACAGCTCAAGAGTATAAATGTGCCATAAGAGGGTGTGACAGGCGCCCAGAAGCAGTAGACCATGACCACTCTTGTTGTCCAGGAGTTGTAAGTTGCGGTAAATGTGTCAGAGGGATACTGTGCAGCAATTGCAACAGAGGCCTAGGGTATTTTTCAGATAGTGTGCCTAGGCTACATGGAGCTATAGAATACCTAAATCTGTCAACCGACTGCTGTTCCGATTTTAGATAGGCAGCTAGATAAACCCTTCCCTTTTTCAGGAGTGAACTGTGGTAAATAAGTATGAGACTCTATCGGAAGAGCGTAAGAGTTTGCAGGCCAGAGGGGAAGTACCTGAATGGTATACCACAGCTGGCTATCAACTCTTTACAGAGAAGTACACTCTTCCAGGCCAGAGTTTGAAGGATCGTTACGAGGATATTGCGGTTACAGCAGGATGTCTTGCTGATGAGATGTATTTCAAGCTGAAGCCTGAAGGATTCTATTCTTGGTCAGAAGTATTCTTTGATATGATATGGAAGGGATGGCTTTCTCCTTCCACTCCAGTATTGGCAAACCTAGGCACTGATAGAGGAATGCCTGTATCCTGCTCAGGCGGAGTTGTAGAGGACTCTGTAGCAGGATTCTATAAGAGTAGGCTGGAGACAGCTCTTCTCACTAAGAATGGCTTCGGCACCTCAGCTTATATGGGTGAGATTCGTCCTAGGGGATCTGCTATTTCCAGAGGCGGCCAAGCTTCTGGAACAGTTCCTGTTATCAAGGGATTTGTTCAGGATATGTCTGACGTATCTCAAGGCTCTACCCGTAGAGGTTCATGGGCTGGATATATCGAAGTAGAGCATGAAGATTTTGACGAAATCATTGACCATCTAAATAGCAGTCCAGACAACTTTAATATGGGTTGGAATATCACTGACAATTTCCTTAAGAAGCTTAATGCTGGTGACAAAGAAGCTATTCGTCGTTATCAGAAGATTATGAAGACTCGTACCGTTACAGGTAAGGGGTATCTTTATTTTGTAGACAAGGCCAATGCCTTAGCTCCTATTGAAATGGCTGAACATGGCCTTAAGATTCATGCTTCCAATTTGTGTTCTGAGATTGCCCTGCCTTCTGATAAGGATCACACGTTCACTTGCGTACTTTCCTCACTTAACGCAGCAAAGTATGATGAGTGGATTGACGCTGATTTTGATGTGGTAGCAGCTTCAACTGTGTTCTTAGACTGTGTGGCTGAAGCATTCATGCGACAGGCTAGAAATGTTGAAGGTCTGGAGAAGGCAGTAAGATTCACAGAGAAGTCTCGCGCCTTGGGACTTGGTGTCCTTGGATTCCATACTTATGTGCAGTCTCATGGCTGGGCTATGGACTCCATGCCAGCTAATACTTTCAACAATCTGCTCTTCAGCAGGATCCAAAAAAGGGCTCTAGAGGCCTCGCAGGAGATGGGTAGGGTAGCAGGTACCCCCGAGTGGTGCGAGGGCCGCAGAAACCTAACCCTTCTGGCTGTAGCCCCTACTATGAGCACTGCCACGATATGTGGAGGAGTCTCAAATGGCATCGAGCCAGTAGTAGCCAATGTATACAATCAGGGATCTGCTGCTGGAGAGATTGAGCGTATTAATCCTGTGCTTCTTGATATTATGAAAGAGCGAGATGTATACAGTGAAGACACTATTTGGGATATGATAAATCATCAGGGATCTATCCAGCACGTAGGCTGGCTTAGTGATAATGAAAAGAGAGTATTCAGAACAGCGTTTGAAATTGATCAATTTGTACTGTTAAGATTGGCATCCAATCGTCAAAGGTACATTGATCAGGGCCAATCTCTCAATCTGTTCTTCGCAGCCGATGAAGATCCTAAGTATATCAGCAAGGTGACCAGGGCAGCAGCGGAAGACCCCCGTATCAAGGCGTTGTACTACCAGCGTTCACAAGCAGGAGTTCAGGCCAGCAAAGATGAGAGCTGTATAGCTTGCGAGGGCTGACTTGACAGTGGGACATGATTGGGGTAGTCTCTAATCATGTCCCGACATGAGAGGTACCTTAGCCGTGCTCATCAAGAAGCTGAAGCTTCTGAACACCCGCGATGGTATCTAGGGGCTGTCCTTGTACGAGGTGGTTCCATAGTCGCTACGGCTCACAATGTGAGACGTAATTCCCCTTATGTGACTCAGGGTGCTCCAGGTACATCTTTGCATGCGGAACAGGCTGTTATTCGTAAAGTGTTCTATCAGGCAGATAGAGCTGAAGGTACTACTCTGTATGTTGTACGAGTCAATAATCTTGGACAACGTCGCCTTGCTCGTCCTTGTCATAGATGCTACAAGGCAATTGTAGCATCAGGCATAAAGACAGTAGTGTACTCTGTTGACGATGCTGCGTTTGGTATGGAAAGAGTTTACTCGAACACTTGACAGCAGCTGGCAGATGTGCTAGTATCAGATCATGGAACTCGACAACTGCCCCAAGTGTGGACGCTCTTTTGATGACGGCAAGGGCTATCGTCTGGAGACTTCTGTAGAGATACGTGGAATGTATGACGGCACAGCCTTTTGGGCTGATGATATTCATAATGGCGGCTGCGGATGGGCTTGGCACAGATTTCCTGAAAATGAGAAATATTGGGGCAATCTTCGCAGTAGGATTCAACCACATCTCGATAGTTATATAGAGACTAACTACAATAAGTAGTTTATGTACCTGTTTCGGTTACGCAGCGAGCCTGTCCTTGCTGCGTCCCATTCTCTCATACTAGAGTAATGGATAAGTTGGACCGAACAGTGGACGTTGCAGCAGGAGCGAGACGTCCATATGCGCGAGTATCCCCGCGATCTTATAAGTCGTGCATTGTAGGGTAATGGTGCATGTGGGTTCAAGCCCCACCTCGCGTACTGGAAGGAGTCGAATTGAGGGAGGACGATTGCAGCAAGTACAGAATATGGACAAGTCCAGAAAATGAGGACTTGCTCCGTGAAGCAGTTATTAAGTGTTTAAATTACCGAGAAGTGGTCACCTACATAGGTCTCTCTTCTCGTGGCAGTACTGTAACTGTGCGTAAGCATATAGAGAGATTAAAATTAGATACTTCTCACTGGATTAAGCCTAAAACTAAAAATAGTTTTACAGATGAGGAATTTACTCAAGTTTGGCAGAGTTCTTCGTCTCTAGCTGAGTGCAGCAGGAGATTAGGAATTTCTCCCACCTCCTCCACAGTAAGAGAGATATCTAACAGACTTTCCCTTTCCAGAGATCATATGACGCATAACTATAGTAGGAGTGCTAAAAAGCCACTAGAGGACATTCTTATAGAATCTGACTACAGGCCCTACTCTTCTAACTTGAAGAAGAGAATTCTTAACGAAGGTCTACTGGATAACAAATGCTCTATTTGTGGAATTTCTGACTGGCTGGAACAGCCCCTGTCTTTGGAGCTGGACCACATTAATGGAAACCCAGCCGATAACAGAATAGAAAATTTAAGAATACTATGTCCGAATTGTCACGCTCAGACTCCTACTTATCGAGGTAGGAACATAGGCAGAAATAAATAGGGGAATAACATGGCAGCAGGTAATCTACCTAGCTTTACATCGTCTCGTACTGCGGATGATCCTGAAGAAAAGTATGAGACTCACAATGAATATACTTGGACAGGAGACTCTGACGTCAACCGTAAACTGAAGAGTATCACTGTGTGGAATGACTTCAAGCCAGACCATAAGCTTGAGTACATTGCATCAAGTAAGACTGTAAGAGTTCTAGGTTCAGCAGCAGCTCCTCTGAACCTGCATATTCACCTGACTAATCAGCTTGTACGTATTGCCGGTCAATATAGTTAAGTGACAGGGGACACAATCCCCGATGGCTGTGTAGCCCAATGGAAGAGGCGCCGGATTCAAGTCCCGGTCAGTGAGGGTTCGAGTCCCTCCACAGCTACGTGAAGAAACATAGAGTAGTAGACGCGTCTCCTGGTGCTGGAGGAATGCTCAAAGGCTTCCTAGACTCCGGGCGATTTGATGTGTCTGGATATTATTCAGAAATAGACTCATATGATGAGCAGACTTTAGTAGCCAATCTGCCAAGTTTTAGACAGAAGCCTCCATGTGATGTACTTGTAGGATCTTTTTTTGATCCCTCTCTAGAGAGTGATCAATACTACAGGAATATCATGAGAGAGTTGAAGCCAGCTATCTCTTTAGTAGAGATTCCAGCCTCAGGATATAAGTGGTCTAACCCTCCAGGATCTTGTTTCGGCTATGCTCATGAATGGTACGTCCTTGATGCAGTAGACTATCTTGTTCCTCAGCACCGTAAACGTTGTTGGGTTGTAGCCATTGATAGAAGCCTAGTAGGACCTAATTTCAAGATTGGTGCTCCTGCTCCCAGAAGTCATCCACTTACTGTGCGTGATGCTATAGGAGATGTTCCTTTTCAAGCTAAGTTTGTCCCCTGGAACCTGGCTAATGAACATTCAGGGATTTCTATGCATAGTATACTTACGCCTACAGTTAATAGGGCAAGGTATGATACTATTCCTCCAGGAAGTTCTGCTGATGCCATTCCAACTGATATGAGACCTTCTTACAGAAAAGATGACATAGGCCCCTCTGATATTTATGGTAGGCTTATGTGGGACTATCCTGCTAAAGAGATTACTCCTAGAATAGATGCCAATTCAGGAAGGTTTATTCATCCTCAATGGGTTGATATTGACAGTACTGATAATGTAAACAGACTTATATCTCCACTAGAGGCTGCCAGGTTGCAGACTTTTCCAGACAGTTACGTGTGGATAGGAAATAGACATTCTGTGCTCAGGCAGATCGGCCAAGCTACGCCTCCAGCTCAAGCTATGTGCTGGGCTCATTATTTAGCCGACCTACTTGACAACGAGTAGCAGGTGTGTTAGAGTATAACTAAGAGAAACGGCCTATTATGAGGAGGACGTACTAATGAGTTATGTAGATGAATACCGCAAGATGGTTTCCACCAGCAATGTGATTGTTCAGGCTAGTAATGACACTCCTTTCAAGGTTTTCTCTTACCCTTCCCCTGAAGATGGCTGGGACATGTGGCAGAAGGATTACGAGACTGTAATTTTCACCGAAGATGACGATTGGCTAGAGAATGACTGTGCAGGTTAACAACCCACTTGCTGCTGCCAACCCTGGAGATATTGGTGTTACCAGTATCTCTGGGGATGTTGGCAAGCTCATTACTTTTGGTGAGTGGCTTAATGGCAACAAGGACGACAAGTATGACCATGCTTTCATTTATGTAGGTAATGGTCAAATAGTAGAAGCTGAGCCTGGAAAGCAAGGTGCTTGGCTTGGTAATGTTTCAGAGTACATGGATGGCAGACCTTTGGCATTTTCTACAGGCAAGCTTGCTCTAGATGATGGTCAAGGTCAGAAAATAGCAGATATTGCTCTCAGTCTTGTAGGTACCAAGTATTCATTCCTTGATTATTTCTCTATTGCTGCACACAGATTCCACATGCCTATTCCTGGCTTGAAGAGTTATATTGCTTCTAGTAAGCATATGATCTGTTCGCAATTGGTGGATTATGTTTACCAGCAGGCTGGATTCAAGCTGTTTACAGACGGCCGCTGGGATGGATACGTTACTCCAGCAGCACTTGCTGAGAGAATTGGCGCAAAGTAGGATGAGAAATGGCTTACACAAAGTTCTTCCCCCGTGATACTAAGGTCATGGCGCAGGATTATAACAATTATGAAGAGAGATCGAACAAGGCGCGTCAAGTCCTCGACTTCGAGCCTCTTGTACGAGTCATTGCTGATGGGGATGCACGAATGACAATGCCTGAGCTTCTTGCTGAGGCTGTCGCTGCTGAACTCAACTCAGCTTACGACAAGGGCTTTTACGATTCTAAGCATCAGCCTAAGGATATGGATTAGTGAAGCGTATTAAAGTACGTATATCCCAATGGGATGGTTATGATTCCAAGAGAGTACTATACGCTGGAATTAGTACGTTGATAGGACTAGGGAGCGTCTTTGTGGGCGCTCCTATAGTTTTAGGTATGTGGGTTGGCTTGCTGATTTATACGTGCTTGACAGCCATCGCGTAGCATGCTAGTCTTACTACATCAGCCCGACAAGGGAAGGATACAGAATATGGCTAAGATTCCTGATAAGCCACCAGCAAATCGCTCGGAAAGAGCTGCTGAAGAGGCTATTGCTCAAGGTGGAGGTCCTGCTCAAGGTGGCGCTCCTGCTGGAAAGCCTCAACCAGTTCCTCCGCCTCGTCCACATCCTTAATTAAAGATAAGGGGCAAACATGAAGGATTTTATTTCAGACCACATAGGCGGTCTTCTGCTGACAGGAGCTGCTACAGTACTTGTGCTGGCAACTGGCGGCTATGATGTTGTACTGCATTCTACTCAGCGTACAGTGACTGCAACTGTTACTAAGACATGGATTCAGTATTCTGATAATCGTACTATCAATCTCATTGGCACTAACGAAGGTGTTTTTGAGGATGCAGACAGTCCATTCTATGATAAGTTTAATTCGTCTGACTACTTCAATGAACTTACTGTAGGTAAGACTTACACGTTCGATGTGACTGGTTGGCGCATTCCGATTCTTTCAGCTTGGCCTAACATCGTATCCTGTCAAGACTGCTAGAACTTGACAAGTGGAGGAAGACATGGTAGACTTGGGAAATCCAAGGCAAGATGGTCCTCAACTAAGGACTTGACAGCATCCGATAGTTCTGCTAGAATAGTCTTACAGGCGAGAACCTCTGGTTCTTAACCTGGCTGGGACCGGCAGGAAGCTGGACCTAGAGACTTGGTACTAGTATTCTTTTGGTTACGCTAGTACGTGAAGTCAGGCATGCGGGGTACGCTAACGGTACGCGGGAAGGCTCATAACCTTCTGTACGTGGGTTCGAATCCCATCCCCCGCTACGTAATAATTTAATAACTGGGTGTGGTGTAAAGGTAAGCATGGCTGCTTTGGATGCAGGCGGATGGGGTTCGAGTCCCCGCTCCCGGACGTAACAGTTTCTATGATTTTAATATTATAATCTGGGTATCGTATAGTGGTAAGACGTCTGTTTTGGGAACAGATGACGGAAGTTCGATTCTTCCTACCCGGACGTAGTAACTATGGCCTATTCGTATAGTGGCAAGTACCCCAGACTTCCAATCTGGCGACACCGGTTCGAATCCGGTATAGGTCTCTATGAGAAAGATACCAGCGATAAAAAAGTGTTCTCATTGTGAAGAAGAGTTTAGTACTCTCAATTTAATCCAAAGTCTAACTAAATATGTCTTAGTGGTGTAGCGGTAACATACTAGCTTGCCAAGCTGGTGTCACGGGTTCGAATCCCGTATAAGACTCGCAGTATCAAGGAAGTTAAGTAGTGCCAAGAGGCGAAAGCCTCGAATGTATCCAAAGCTGACTCGGATCAAGCGCTTGGTTGAAGCCCAGGAGAACTCAGTTCGACTCTGAGTGGATGCACGCAGTAACTGATGGTGGCTATAGCTTAGACGGATAAAGCGTCTGACTGTGACTCAGAAGACCGAGGGTTCGAGCCCCTCTAGTCACCCTTATAAACTTCATATGCCTCTGTAGCTCAGCGGATAGAGCACCCGGCTACGAACCGGGGTTTTGCGGGAGTTCGATTCTCTCCAGGGGCACTCCTCTTGCCAGGGACTCACAATTAAATATGCCGGATTCGTCTAATGGTAGGGCCTTTGTTTTACACACAAATGGCGGGGGTTCGATTCCCTCATCCGGTACGCAAGGGTATAGTGTAACAGCACGCCAGTCATCGGGACTGGTAGAGCCAGTCATCGGGACTGGTAGAGCCAGTAAAGTCTGGCTGCCCGTGCCAATCTCTAGGTAGCTTAGTAGGTTAAAGCCTCCGTCTGATAAGCGGAAGACCGGTGGTTCGAGTCCACCTCTAGAGACGCTGCCCTAGCCTGAGGCGTATTAATAGCACATCAGGGAGACCAGTAATGCTGGTGAGCCTGTTGGATAGCATTAAAAGAGTAGTTATTTCTACTCAAGGTTAGCTGAGAGTAAAATCTCAGCGTCATGCCAGCGTAGCCCAACGGTAGAGGCCTCTGACTTAGAATCAGATTGTTGTAGGTTCGAATCCTATCGCTGGTACTTGACAGTCTAGAAGATAGATGCTAGACTTCATGTATGACAAGGAGAAAGTACACCAAAGAAGTTTTGCAAGAAGCTGCAAATAGTTCTACAAGCTATGCAGGAATTCTAAGAGTTTTAGGAATCAAGCAGGCAGGTGGATCGCAGTCAAATATAATTAAAGCATGTAGCGTCTTAGGTGTAGATGTCAGTCATTTTACAGGTCAAAGTTGGTCCAAAGATAGAACCTTTAAGAAAAGGGCTGTGGAAGAAATTCTTGTAGTCCTCCCTGAAGGATCACATAGACCAAAAACAAAGACTTTATTAAACTGCATAAAGGCAAAAGAAGTACCTTATAGTTGCAGCGAATGTGGCTTGGGGAATATATGGAATGGCAAGTCTCTTACACTAGAGATAGATCATATTAGCGGAGACTGGCTGGATAATAGACTAGAAAATTTAAGATTTCTATGTCCTAACTGTCATAGCCAGCAAGAAACTAATAAGCCATACAAAAATAGGTAATGGTCCGTTGGAGCAGCGGTTAACTCGTCTCCCTCTCAAGGAGAAGATCAGGGGTTCAAATCCCCTACGGACTACGTGAAACAATGTATAAAGTGCGGCATAGAGAAAGATGACTCTAGTTTCTTTAAAAGAACTCTTAAGTCAGGCGCAGTAGGTTTACAGTCTTGGTGCAAAGACTGTAATAAAGAACATAAAGGCACTTGGATAAAAGACAATAGGGATAAAGTAAGATGGAATACTTTGTGGTCAAAGTACAGACTTCGTGAAGAGGACTGGAACCGCATGGTACTTCAGCAAGAAAATCTTTGCGCTGTGTGTAGATTTGAAGTTCCTACAATAGTAGATCATGACCACGATTGCTGTCCTACAGTTCCTTGTTGCGGTAAATGTGTCAGAGGTTTAGTATGTAATAGATGTAACGTGTTTATTGGATATTTAGAAATGAATCCTAATCTTCACGAAAGTGCAGTAGCCTATTTGGCCCGTTGGTCTAGTGGTTAGGACGCCTGACTTTCAATCAGGAAAAGACGAGTTCGATCCTCGTACGGGCTACGTCGGTTCCCCTGTACGCTGGGGATTAAAGAGGTCGTTCAAGTAAGGCCGCGCCGCCCAATGGTTTGTTAGCTCAGGGGTTAGAGCACCTCCCTGTCAAGGAGGGGGCCACGGGTTCGACTCCCTCACGGGCTACGCTGGGTAGGTTTCCCTTGAGGAATTAAATGATACCAAGCCTTCCGTAAGGTTACCTCTAGCCCCTGGGGTATTAAATCTGGCTTTGGAAGCTAGAGCCTTTAAACTCTGGTTCGTTAGCTCAATGGTCAGAGCACCTGCTTGTCACGCAGGAGGTTGCGGGTTCGAATCCCGTACGAATCGCGCAGAGGATAGTGTAAAGCGCACTCCAGTCATCGGGACTGGCAGCTCCGGGGTAGCGTCCGGTCCTCAGCATAATATGGGTGTAGTTCAATGGCGAGAGCAGCAGTCTCCAAAACTGCAAATGGGGGTTCGAATCCCTCCACCCATGCGTAGTATGTTTGAGTAGTCTAGCCAGATCGCTTCAGGAGACACGGCTGCCCCTGACAAGCATATTATAATTGGAGAATGGTGTAATGGCAGCACTAATGACTTTGAATCATTCAGTGAAAGTTCGAGTCTTTCTTCTCCAGCGTAACAGCAGTGCCCCATTAGCTCAATGGCTAAGAGCCACGCTCTTGTAAAGCGAAGATGAGAGTTCGATTCTTTCATGGGGCTCGTAATAATTTAATGCCTCTAAAGCATTAAGGTG
>Ga0316214_1000002_pt1 | contig 86051 bp, 109 predicted proteins | sample NRE4metagenome_FD_207797 | JGI IMG/M metagenome (GOLD analysis project Ga0316214, IMG submission 207797) | Spruce roots microbial communities from Maridalen valley, Oslo, Norway - NRE4 | ecosystem: Host-associated > Plants > Roots > Unclassified | place: Norway: Oslo | collected 2017-09-15
CGAAATGTTTCGGCATCTTAGGGGGCAGTCCGCCGCGATGGATCTCATTATCTATAGCCTGCTTTATATCAATCCGCTTTATTTCGTTGTTCATGGCTTTGGTTTTATTTAATTAGAGAGAGGGGGGAGTAAATAATTCGTAATTTATTTGGTTGTTGGCGTTATTCGTAATACATTTGATGATGAGCACGTACACTATTTATTGTCTTATTGATCCCAGAACCAATCAGCCATATTACGTTGGCGCGTCATGGAATAAATACAGCTTGGCTAATCGGCTGGCGCGTCATGTGGGCCACGCCAATTCGGACAAGCATGTTAGATATAAGTACAATAACATCACATCGCATCGGCATGAAATAGTTTATCAATTGCAAGAGCAAAGCATGCAGCCAATTATAAAAGCATTATTTGTGACAACGGCCGAAAATGTAGATACTAGTGAGGAATCGGCCTACAATCATTTAATAAAATTAGGCTTTGCTTTGCTTCAAGACAAATATAGGTTTTGTTACAATAAGAGATTTAAACATGGAACAACTGATCGAAAATTGGACCACGCCGCAGGCATTAGCTAAAGAATTGAATATTAACCCATCTGTGATATACGGCTGGATTAAAAAGAAACAGATCGTATCAAAGCAATTGCCGGGCGGAATAAATACGCTCAAGGTTAGGTATTTGGTGGATAAGTCCAGTCAGCCGCCCATTCGTACACGCGGGAGAGTTTGGTAAACTAAGTAGTTCCCCTTACTAAAATAAAATACCCATAACATTATTCGTAATTTATTTGGAATTAAAGAAACCTCGCCATATCTTTATATCAGAAACGAAAACAGAAAGATTAATAACCACTAAAACAGTTTACCATGAAAGTATCATCAGACCATCTTGAAACGCTTAGGGGTTGGGCTCTGCAACAAATGAAGGACGACAACATTTCTAAGGAAGATTGGGAGACGCTGTATTCTGGCTACACGGATCAGCGGAAAATAATGGATTTTTACTGGTTTGCAACAAAGTCGGCCATTGCGTCAATGACCGTTCGCCCACTATTCTACCGATACGATGACAGTCATATCGAAACCGCCGTCCGCAAGTTGTACAAAGAAATTCAATAACCATTTTAAATAACGAATTAAAAACTAAGAGACACAATGGATAATTGGGTAAACATCAAAGCCAGAAGGCCAGATAAAGGGCAGATGGTTCTTATATATGAACCTTCCCCAAGCGGAGAATTGTACGAGGGTACTATGTTTGTATCGCATTGGGAGAAAACAGACGGACTTAGTGATCGGAAGTGGGCATTCCCCGATTTTCAGGACGAACAGCCAAGCTACTATTACCCTACCCATTGGATGCCGCTACCACCTAAGCCCCTTTAACACTAACCTCTAATTATTAATTATAAATCAATCTGTTATGAATAATGATCTTGTGTCTTGGTCAACTGGATCGACTGGCCCTAATTAATCTCTCTCTTTATTTAATCAAAAATAAGACCTATAAATTAAAATAGTTATGAACACCAAACAGCAAGATAGATTTTTTGTTGCCTTCGATCACCAAGCAAAAGCAGAAGGTAACGAATATCAATGGCAACTGCGCAGACGTCAGGTTGGCCGATCTTCCAAATTGATTATGTCACTTATCTCTGAAGAAGAAGCCATTAAAGAGTGCGCACATTGGAATAAAAATCACTCTGATGATATAGAAGTCCTGAGTACCTAACCTTCTGCTTTTGGAAGGATTGAAAAGCGAGAGCATTGAAGTTTATCAAAACAATATGAAAGAGCTTCGCCGAATGGCTCAATTGGCAGATGCTTATAACAAACGAATTAAAGCCGACCAAGCATGTCAAAAATCTTAGTGGCCTGCGAAGAATCTCAAGTCGTTTGTTCAGCGTTCCGCGCTAAAGGAGATGAGGCTTATAGCTGTGATATATCCCCGTGTTCCGGAGGACATCCGGAATGGCATATTCAAAAAGATGTTCGAGATGTATTGCGCCATGATATTATCAGTCCATTTAATTGTGAATGGGAGATGGTGATTTGTTTTCCGCCGTGTACGGATTTAGCTGTAAGTGGCGCACGCTGGTTCAAAGAAAAGATTGAAGACGGACGCCAACAAATAAGTATACGTTTCTTCAACTTCTTTACTAACCTGCAGAATCCAAAGGTAGCTATAGAAAACCCTATAGGCATCATGTCAACTCTTTACCGTAAGCCTGATCAAATCATACAACCGTGGCAATTCGGACATGGAGAAACAAAAGCTACTTGCTTATGGTTAAAAGGATTGCCACTCCTAAACCCTACCAACATCGTCGAAGGACGAGAGGGCAAAGTATGGCGAATGGCTCCATCAGAACATCGTGCTAAAATGCGTTCTAAGGCTTGGCTTAAACGAGCATTTGATGTGGTATCTGTTAAATTCATTTCTCCTGCCGATATTAACTAATCATGAATACAACTATTGTTAACATCAAACACGACCAACATTGGGATGTATATATCGGTAGAGCGGGTAAGGGCCAAGATGGTTATTTTGGCAATCCATTTAGACTAGGCAAAGATGAATCAAGAGGTGCTACATTAGAAAGATATAGAGAATACTTTCATAATCGTATTGCTACTGATCCTGAATTTAAGCACCGTATACACAATCTTAAAGGAAGAGTATTAGGATGTTTCTGTAAGCCTCATCCTTGTCACGGCGATATAATCATTGAATATCTTAATAATCTGAAGGACAATCAATAATCACCCTTATTTTAAATACGGTTTAATATGAGACAGAAAACAGCATACGCAGTATTTACCCTTACAAATTCAGGATTGGATTACATGGTAAAGGGCAACTTTGGGAACGATAAGCCAGCCGCCAATAATTGGGCCGATTTCCACAAAAACGATACAGGTTATACTGAATGGCGATGCACTCCTGAATCGGAGGTTCCCAAATATCCACACGGATTATTTGTCAAAGAAGTAAAATATTAGGTTATGAAGAATAAAGGCAGGAGACACAAAGCCGCCTACCGTGAAGACATGGCCGGAGTGCTGAATTGCAAGGGCGCTCTAACACATATCACAAGACCTATCACTAGCATATCTCCAAAGGGTCGTGCGATAGGCAAGTTCCTCAAAAAGAAGTGGTCTAAGAGGGTTAGAGGATATTTCAAATCACAAACAAAAGACATAATATGTTAAACCCCGAATGTGTTGACTACAGTCAAGGCAAAATTAAGATAGTCTTTACGGATGATGCCGTAGACCATGCCTTGACTGTTTATCTTACCGAGGATGATGCGTTTAGGCTTGCACAGATGCTAATCAACAAAACAAATTGGCCTGCCAGAAAAGCCAGACAAGGCCGTCACGATCCATTTGTCATCCACTTCTAACCCTCAGTAAAAATACTCTCCTTACAATTAATTTTTTAAAACACTACAGTATTTATGAGCGATAATAAAATGACGCCGGGTCCGTGGGTAGCGGGCGGTTCTTTTCCATACAAAGGAAATGAAGGGTATATATTTTCTACTGCTTCTCGGCCTGAAGTATTGGTTTGCAAGACATTTGGTAACAAAGACGAAAACTCTCCGCCATTAGATGAGCAGTTTGAAAATTCAAAGGCCATAACATCCGCCATCAATTCCACCTACGGCAAAAACATTAACCCTGAGAGTGTACCTGATTTGCTCGAAGCGTTAAAGGGTATTGTGGCAAGAGAAGAAAAGGCATACGCGGGGCGGAAACAATCTGCTGATCATTTCAATAATAACACTCCGGGAGTAGGGATAAAATTCGATTACGAGACCCCTGCTGCAATGCCACAATGGATTTATGAAGCCAAAGCAGCTATAGCTAAAGCTCAATTACATTAAATCATCCACTATTTAAATATGATATTATGACAAAAAGGGAATTGCTCATCATCTTTGATACGCTTAGTTGGGCAACGGATCAAATAGATGATATTATAGGGCAAGGGCCAGATGATGAGAAATATTGGAAAAAAATAATGAGAAGAGCCCAAAAGTCTTTCGATATTGTCGCCAAAGAAATCCAAAAACGAAATAGGAAACGAAATCAATAAAACAGTAAAATAAACGTTTATTATGGATAATTTAAAATCATCGGCGTATCGGTTGCATTGCGGCTGCATACCGGATGCGTCAGGTTACGGATATTGCCCTGAATGCGAGCTAAAACTAAAGGAAAAGATTTGGAGGCAGATGAGCCATGAAAAGCGCCAATACGATAGGCATTTCGCACCAGCGCAAAGCGCGGTATTGGATAAATCAATACGCTATGGTGAGCCGTCTGGTTGCTCCTGTCACATTAATCCACCGTGCAGTTATTGCACAAATAAAACCGACGAAGATGAATAAAAGCACCACTTGGGATAAAGTAGAAGCCTACGCCAGATATGAATTAAAGCTATTGCTGGATCAATGTACAGAACAGCAATTGCTTACATTCAAACGAATGTACTCACACACGGACTCATCGCTGGAAATATATAAGATAGTAGACGCAATGACATGGGACAAAATAAAACACGCCATGTACCAATGCGAAAATTCTATAAAATCAAATAAGGCTAAAGCCGTACTCGAAGAAGCCAATAAATAACCTCTTAAATATAAATCGTTATGAAGATTGAATTAAGCAAAGAAACCTCGGTGAACAAAAAGACTGGCGATCCATCCATTTACTATTGGGTTAGAGCCTTTGAGGGGGATGACCCTATCTTCAGGAAAGACTACGTTACAGAATGCTTTTGGGAGGAAGATGCCGCCAAAAGATTCTATGAAGGTTGCAAAAAGCACCTTGAAAAGTACGGTACATACGCCAGCCAGACCGAAACGCTATTGTCCGAAACCATTGAACTTACCACAGCATGACACGCGCTCAAACACTCGAAAAGAAGATAGCCAGAAGTGCCACTATCGTAAAATGGTCTTTTATCGGCCTGATGGCAGTATTAGCAGGAGAGATTGGATACTTGGCTTATGTGTGCTATATCCTGGTAAAGCATTAATCCTCATCAAACAAATCTATAAGAAATGACTAAGGAAGCATTGCAGGAGCAACACCGAATGATTATCAGCCTTAGCGACGGGTCAAGCGAAGACCCTACAAAACTAAGCATTGAATACGCTATTAGTGTGCTGAAAGAACTGGAGAATGCCGATTACCAGATTATTACAGAGGATGGAGTTATATGCATTCCGCAAGGCACGATTTCCGATAAGATAAAACATCTCAAAGTTCTCCTTAAATAGCGACGGTTTGATGGCTTTGGTTATAGGCCCTCCTTATTGGAGGGTTTTTTCTTTTGTCGTCAAGCATTTGCATAGTTCTATCAGGTTCTTGTCAAATAGTTCACTGCCGCCATTTGGGGGGCCATACTTCTTACAGAATAGCGAAATGAGGGTATCGCAGCATTTAACATGAAAAGAGCTTGTAGAGGTTTCTATGGCCTTCAAAACCCAGTTAAATGATTCGTTCATGGAGTTGTATTTAGTAGTTTATGTGGCTTTTCTATTTACAGTACAGTATTTTTCGCAGTTGCTTGATTTCATTGGGGGTGAGTGGGCAAACATCACCAGCGGATCGGTTTAAAAGAGTTATATCTACAGCTTCGACGCCGCCGCCGCGCACCGCCATCCACTTGTCGTAAATATGAAAGCTTTCAATGAAAAATTGGTTAGGAGTACCGTCAAATCCGTATCCCACCCGATCCCCTACCGTAAATACTTCTCCATCTGAAAGACGCTTGACGGAGTGGATAGGCCAATTGGACACCACGGCGATATTCCAAAAGTGATGTCGGCGGTCCACCCGACCAATAGGCATGTCGGACATCGATCGCCGATCTTCGTAGGAAAGAATCTCCCATTCTGGCTTTGGCCGGTGCATATGTGCCCAATAGTCTTTGTATTCAGATATGAATCTGTCAAGTTCTGGATGAACTTGGGAACCCGGGGCATAAGCAAACCAGCAAAAATCTTTCACAGTTTTATCATCCCATTTAAATTCACTCATACAACTGGTGTATTTTAAGATTAGTAAAAAGAGGGGCCAACTATGAAGATAGTAGCCCCGTTCCATTAAACCTTATCCTATGAAAAAATTGCCGTGTTTAAAGAGGGAGAGGCCACCATTCAGCCCCTCCCAGAAATCAACGATTGCTTGCCGGACCCAGATAAGGATCACTCCTATTCCGGGTCTTTGTGAGCCTGCTGTCAGGGTATGAAGTTGCAACTTCACATGGTCCGCACGTACCTTCATCAGCATAGGCAGATTTACGGATACCACTCACATAAGGCTGGATGATCAGTCCTCTGGCCTTATAAGTTTTAAAAATAGCGTCCGGGAGCGGTGTGCTTACGTATGATTTCTCACTTAGGGTTTACACCAGACCTACCCCCTCTCCTGACCACCATTTTTGCAGGAACTCGCAGGGCTGTTACCTCCCCAAGCTCTCCTACGATCTTTAATATCCCGAATACCTACCTGAAGTTGCCGGGCATCCCATTCGCCTGCCGCTGCTGCATCCGGTAAAAATAATCGATATAATGAGAAGAAATAAAATCCCTACGGCCATTGATGTACGTTTCATTTATGAGGGGTTTTAGTGTACGGTTTAGTTCTGATTTTGATTAATTACCAATTCGTCAGTTCCTTCGATACCCCATGCAGTTACAATGAGATAGCCATCTCTTACAGGCTGTAACACCACAGGATCGTAGACAAGGATATAGCCTTCTTTTACAACGTAGCCAGATGTATTGAAGTCCGTCTGTGGAGCGCAAATCTTGAAATCTGGTCGAATTTTTTCGACCTTCTTTTCTGGTTTTTTTTGATCTTTGGCCTCTTCAAAACTTCCCCACGGGTCGAAGCCTAACATGGAGACGCTTTTAAACATTTGTTTGTACTGCGCCATCCTATCATTCGGTACAATCTGGCGTGGCCTCGAAGATACGACGCCCAGAAAAGGACTTTCATATACCGGCGGCGGCTCCAGCATAGGGAGGCCCATATATGTGGAAAGAAGCTTCGTAAACGTAGATTCATATGTCACCTGTTCGATGTAATCCTCTTTGCGAAGGTTGAACGCTTCGATCTCGAAGAGATTTTTTTCAGGAATGTCCCCAAGATACTTGCCTGCTTCACCAAGCACCAAACAGTATTTTTCGCAAATCTTTTTTACTTCCACCTCTGTTATGAACTTGTAGTTAGGATAGTGAATACGCCAATATTCAATAGCCTTTATGAGTTTGTTGGCGTCAGTTACTTTTTCTGGATGACCAGCAACTTCTTTCACCAGCTTGGCGGCTCCGAAACCTAGCTTCTTAATCCGTTCGGCTTTCTTGGCCTTATCTTCCTGCGGAAAGTTCAAAAGGTCTTTAGCTTCCTGCAATAGCCTTTCATCGGCGGAATAGAATGCGTCGTGAATTTCAGCAACGAGTTCATCGTTTGTTTTTGTATTCATTATTGTAAATTTTAAATGTGATTATTTTACTTTCTTCAATTTGTTCTTGTAGTGAATGCGCCCACGATCATCCACGAAGTCAATAATCTCTCGTGCTTCTTCTACCGGGTCTTTCTTCCTTGAGAAAATAAATAACAACGTCAATCCTACAACACACACAATCAACCCAGCAATAGAGACCTGAAAGAAACGGGACATTAATAGAATATACATGGCAATTATGGATTTTTAGCGGTTAATTGATTGAATGGGTAAGGTTTAAAAACACGTTATTGACGTTCGTGCTTGGTTTGTGAAGCGTAGATCATTCTGCCTTTTTGATTCTTGCCAACGGGCCATTTTTCTACTGTCTGCTTGAACAAATCCGTTCCCAATTCTCTTTTCAGATGTTTGCCTGTATAGTGGTATTCGGCTGGATAACGGGGCTTGGTTGATTTGCTGATGGTTTGGGTGGTATTCATAATTTGGGGGTTTATTTTATCCAAACGATTTTTAATTCGCGTACGGCATATTCCACGGTTTCCGATTCAGACAGCTTCAGTTTCTTAGCCAACCTCGCAATATCGGCTATCGTTCCTTCATCCAATCGGTACGTTTTGGGGAGGCGTGGCCCGTTTTCGTTGTCTTTTGCCTTCATGACTGCTAAAATAGTACACGTATACGACAATTCCAAATAAAAAATGGCCGCACACCTATGAACGGCCATTGAACCATCTAAAACCCCTATGAATATGAACGGATTAACTATTGAATAAAAGACTTGGTAAATCGCCAAGTAAGTCGGCTGAAATCGTGTCCGGGCCGTACGAAATCCCATTTAGGACTTTGTCTGTGTGCTGTTTAATCTGGAATCCGCGCGTAGGGATATTCTGATCAGTATTGTACGAAGCCCAATAACTTTTGAATTTCAGATTAACGAACAATTGGGTGTTCGATAAATTTGTACCGAAGCCGACGTATATTCCTGGCGTGTAGCCTCCGCTGTTGACTTCTTCCCACCACGCATTGCAATATGCGATGACATCTAAATCACTTGCAGATGTTGCCACTCCTTCAAGGTCAAGAAAAGTACTTACTAATGGCGGCGCTCCAATTCCTTTTAAATAGGTTACTGCGTATGCGCCCCACTGTTTACCTAATGCTGCCGTCGGTAGCCAATTCGGTAGAGGGCAATGCTGAACGAAATACAAGGAGAGATATTCAAGGATAGCCTGCATTTCCGGCTGTGTAACATTCCCCGCTGCTAACGCTGGCTCTCTCGGGATATACCTTGAAATACCCAATATGCCATTGTCGGAAATCTCCTTTGCTTGGGCACCACTCAGAACTTGGTTAATATCCGCATACGCTCCCGGTATAGCTTGCTTAACTACCATAAAATAAATTTATTCGGACCAAGGTGATAAAACAAAAATCCAGAAAACTGTCGCTGCTATAGCAAAGGCTACGCATAGAGCAATTAAAAAGTATCGATCTTTCTTAGGCATTTACAATTTGATTACCCAGAAGTCCGAGCAAAGATTAGAGAAAAAATAAGCGTAATCCATGTAAAAATACCCGTTGAGACCCCACGATGTCCCCCAACTATTCCTGACTTTGAAGGCTTGTTTGCTATCATCGTGACCGGCCAACATTACGCAATGGCCGCCTAGTAATTGTTCTGATGCCGTTGGTCTATGCAAAATTCCTGTTTTTGCCACTTCATCCGATTCAAAGGCGGTGTACACATCGAATCCGAACACAATACCGCGTCCATGCGCCAGTGTCAATTTAAAGCTATCCGCCGGGGCTCCATCCATGTTGGCGTACGTTCCGATTTCGTTTCCTTTAGCGGACAAATAGGCGGCAGGGGATGGCTGGGTGAGCAACATAGATCGGTCGAACGGCCAATCCGTTTCAGGACAGTACCCCCACTTGTGAAGGCCAGAAAGTCCATCGTGGATCATCGCCCCGCCGTCTTGGTTTACATCCCCTTCGAGAACCCGTTCATTGTAGTAAAGAAAAAGTCTCGAAGGCATGACCAACGGAACTTTAGCATAGCTCATCGATGAAAGTAAAGCCCCTGCAATTCCGTTTCCGGTGCACGAGCTTGTATCTCCTTGATCAAAACATGGAGGTAACACTGGTTCCAAATCCGAAGTAGCTGGTATCGTAACATCATAAGGGGCTACCATTCCGAACTTTAAATCTTCGAAATGTTTTGGAGATCGTTTCCAGTTATATACTCTTGGCATGGCGGGTTAGTTTAGCAGGATGCCTATCGTAGCCAGAATGCCGAATTGCTGGTTTTTGGGCGCATTCGGGTTAAAGGACGGACCGATCTGAATCTCGCTGTTTCCCACCGGGAAAGGATTATGGAAACCGAAAGTCAGACCCAACGTCTCGAACGATTGCAGTCCGGATATCGGCAGTGCGCTGTTGATCGGAAACCACGCCGCATTGACTGACCAAATCACGGTCAGGGTTTGGGTAGCATAGTTGTAAGACTGATGCTCATACCCAAATTCACCGCCGGAAAGTGCGGATGACGTTCCGTTGAAGGAATAACCGTAGGCCGCAAAGTTCGCCGTAAACCGCCAGGCATTGACAATGCTATCCGGTTGAACGGTAGCCCCAAGTTTCAATCCGTGCGAAACTCCCGGTTTCGGTTCCGATTTGAATGGAGATTGAGCACTTGCGCACAATCCGATAAATAAAGTAAAAAGAGCAATTAAGAGGTATCGCATAAAATTTGTTTTTAGTTGATTTCTCCTTCCGGGTGATTTAGTTTTCCTTCCTTTCTCGCTTCTGCAACAACCCAATTATGGAAATCTTCTTTTTCTTTTTTACTCTTTAATTTCAAATCCACTACTGTCCTCCAATACTCATATCGATTTAGAAGTGTATCGAATCTTTCTTTTGAAAATTGTGTTCTACCATTCATCATATCCAATACAGCAAAATAGGAGCTTTTGGCCGCTTCTTTTAATTCAGGCACCGACCAATACCAAATACCGGAAGTAATATACTTAGTCGAATCGGCTGGATTCAGATCACAGGCGGTCTGAGCTTTTGCCATGCAACTGACAAAAAGCAATGCAAGTACCAAAGATGCCTTACTTGTAAATGGCAATTTCGCCTGTAATTTGGCCGGTGGATTGGCTTGCGGAGGGGTCTGTACAGTCATGAGAGACATAAAAAACGCCACCGATGCAGCAATACCAACTGTTTTACTTTCCATCACAGTCAAGGCAGGGGGAAGCGTTACATTCAATGCCGTTAAAAGGGCTGGCAATCCAGAAACGGCTACAACTGCCCCGCTGATCCATTGCCATATTTGGAAAAACTTAGGAGACTTAGCCGAAATGCGACCGAATATTTCGATCAAAAAGGCGACTAGAGGATTACTTTGCATAAAATTATTGTTTTGTTGATAGATGATCAGCGGCCATTGTTTCCAGTTTCGTTAACCGGGTAGATAAGTCGTCAATTTTCCTGGATTGTTCAGCGTCTACTTTATTCACATCTAAAATTGCGCTGGAATTAGCATTGATCAGGGGGATCATTCCAGCGATTTTCTCATCCAGTTGGTTGATGCTAAAAAGTACCCACCCGGATAGGGTCATACAAACCGTTAATAGGATAGTATTCAAGTTTAATTGCACGTTCCCGTTCTTTTTTGTCGTCCCGTTTGTAAGTGGTTCCATTGTTAAAGATAGGTATTTTTTATACATGTGCCGTAAAACCCCTATCCCTTTAGGGTAGGGGATGTAAGGCACGTTTTAGCCCTGTTCTTCAATATATTTTCGTATCGTTTCAGTTGAAGCGTCGCCGGTCGAACAAACAAAATAACCATCCGACCAAAATGTACGCTCCTTCCAAAAATGTTTTTTCAATTCCGTTGCATATTTTTTCCAGATTCTAAAAGTAGAAAGTTGCTTTAGCTGGTGAACGATTTGAAAAGCGGAAAGCGTTGGCGGAATATCTACTAAAATGTGGATATGGTCAATATCGCTCTGCATCGTATCAATCGTAAACCCTTTCTCCTGACTAATTTCAAATAACAACTGCTTCATGTCTTCGTCCAAACTATCTACCAGCAACTTCTTTCTGTACTTGACTGCAAAAACTATATGCAACTTAATCAAGTATTTGGAATGACTGCTATGGTGGTATTTGGCCTTCACAAAACAAATATACAATATTTACAGAAATATATTGAAATGTTTTATATCTTTGTAAAAGTGTTTTTTAAAACATTTGGCAATAATAATGATAACGGCACAAAGCGAAATTTCAATAAAGGATAGCTACTTGCGAAAAGCAATGTATTCCATATACGATGGTAAATGCTTTTATACTGGTAGAGCAATTCCATTCGATGATATTCATATTGACCATATAATCCCCAAAGCAAAAGGCGGTAAAGATTGCGTTGAGAATTATGTTTTGTGTTGTGGGTACATAAATTGTAAAAAAAACGATAAGTTAGATTCTCTTTTTGTTGAAAGAATTTCTCTAATAAATAAACTCTTGTTTGTAGAAAAGGTGGTTTCTGAATACAATAATATTTGTTTAAATGGAGCAATAGAGGCGAGCATGATAAATATAAATGACTTTTTAAGAAATTATAAACTACATACTCATCCAAAAAGAACCTCCTTTGTACAGGGGGCAAAAAGAAACTTGCCGTACATTGAATATAGACCAATGGCATCTCCACAAAACGGCAAAAAGGGCTTATCAACGAAAAAGAGGTTCTATTTTGATAAAGATTCATTACAGCAGTATTTTAATAAATTCAAATCGCCAGAAGAATGGCGTAATACATTAGAGCAATCATGCGGCACGCATCACGAAAGAGATGTAAATGCCGCTCAAAATATTAAGAGCTTCGGGCTTCGGAACAAGCCTACAGGTGCTAAGCCAGCAATAGTTGGTTTGCCTGCGAAGCCGCTACACCTTTAGGTTAGCGGTAGTTCACAAAGGTGCTATTCGTTGATCCCTCATTATGTGCCATCTTATAGGCGAACTTACATTGAATCCAGATACTTGAACTAATACAAGATTTGGTGTACCCTGTATCGAGTATCCGGATTGATGCGTTGATAGTCCGCTAGAAACATAGGGACTGTTATAGGAAATATATGGCGACCCATACGCATTACCGAATCTGGATAGCATGACTGTTTGCTGACCAACTCCGGTAAAATGTTGAACGGTATCGTATGAAAAATAAGATAGGTTAAAAACTCCTGAACTATTTGGGGGCAATGCAAGCGTATCGGCTGTAACGTACGCGGCGGTGGTTGCTAATATTGAGTGAGAGTATATACTATCCAGTACTACCTTGCCGCCGCTCCCCGGAGAGATTGGTCCGATTGGGATAGACCCACCTACCGTAATGGTAGCCGTGACAGTTGTTTGTTTGTACTGATCATCCGTTGCGATGATCTGGATAGTATGCGTCCCGGTAGTGAGCCCTGAAATGGTTGTGGTCGCACTATAGGGTTGAGCGATCGTCGAAGTGGGGCAACCGTGAAGGGTCGTTTCCGATACCCGGATGTTGTTGACCGTGTGGCCACCGGCTGCTGTTATAGTGGGGCTGAAACTGGTAGATGTACTCGTTATCGTCTGATTCGACCATCCGGTGACGGTTGGGGGCGCTTCCGAATAGTAGGTATAGGAGCTGCAATAGGTAGCCGTAGGAAGGGTATCGCAATAGGGGGAGTGACGCGCTACTCCCGCTACATCATTGAAGGGAAAGATCATATCGAGCCCCAGATGACTGCGAGAAGCCGTGTCGTAACTGTTAGGATAGATACTCTCCGGATTGCCGGAGATATACTGTTGATCATAGACGCCATTAGCCTGAACGCCAGCCTTGTTTCTGCCCAGAGAATGGAGGACATGGTTAATATCTTCGGCGATCGTATAACAACCGAAGGTATGTCCAGCATAAACAGCCAGATAAGTGTGGCAGGAATCAAGTAATTTAGCTTGCACAACCCCGCTTTCCAATGGAACGGGTGTTTGGTCCTGATCCCATGCCCAAGGTGTTTTAGAGGCCCCGTAAAGCGGTGGACTTCCATAGGTATTCCAATGCGGTTTCGGGTTGATGCCTAAACTGGAACAAACATCATCTCCCCACCCATACAGATAACCGGTATTGAGGATAGCGTAGGTGCAAATATCCCCAAATCCAAAGGAGGATATCGATCCGGCCGTCAGGCCTATGTTCGTCATCACATTGGTTGGAGTTGTCGGAGAGCTACCCAGTGTTCCGCACCACGTCTGGTAATTGAATCCCCATCCGTATAAATTTCCGTCTGTCCCGAGATAGGCGAACCAGTAGACGCCGAGATCGATTTGTTTAGGAGTGGCGGCCAGCCCGGTCAATTTGTGGAGCGTCAGGTCCGAAGTCCCATTACCAGTGAAGGAAGAACTATTGCCAGAGGTATAGATTTTCCTTACCCCCGTTCCGTTTTTGGTCAGCACCATCAGGATGGCATCCCCCTTGGCGTCGATGATGGTATCCCCTGCATCAAACCCCGTAATCGGAACAAAATAGCCGTTGTCTGTGGTAGGGTTCGAACCATTTCCGCGAATGCCGCCTTCAAGCAATCCTGCCGCCCATAGGGTGTCGCCCTGCGCCCCGGATTTCCATGCTAGACAAAATGATCCGAACGTATTGGCAGAAGCAAAACACCCTGTAATGTTGTTGAAGACATGGCCCATACTGTCTTGTGTGACTGCGGTAAACTGACTTTGATTGCCGGCCGATCCACCCAGCCCCAGAGAATGGTTGTCGTTGATGCCCGTTCCGTATAAAATACCTTTTCGAATGGCAAACTGACTATGCAGGCACGACGACCCTCCGGTCACGCTATCCAGTGTCGCACCAGAACCTGCAATCTGTCCCGGACAAAGAAGGCCCGGCTTTCCATTGGTTCCAGGGGAGCTATTTCCAACTGCTCCGCCGATGTTGCCGCTTCCGAATCGCATGTTCACGATATCGGCGTATCCGCACTGATATTCACCGGGCCAGACGATATATTGAGGGGATTGGGCAGACACGCAAGTTGCCAGAAAGATCAACGCGATGGTCAATAGTTTTCTCATTGGCAGGGACATTTAAAGTACTTGTTTGGGTTCATGAACCTGAGATTCCGCTTCTGTTTTTTGGCGTCATACCTCTGCGGATCCCATTGCTGATAATACTCGAAAGCCATCTCCCTGAAATGTCTGGCTCGCCCATCGTAGAAGACAAAACTGTCTATTTCTCCAGCGTTCCGTGCGCAGATAGCCCGGCAGCGGTTAATGAAGAAGCTGTCTGTGGTCCGGTGCAGATTACACTGGACGCTATCAGTTTTCTGCGCCATCGCAGCCAGCGGGAGGAAAAAGAATATAGTTATAACGTATTTCATTTTTGAATATCTCTAAAATCCTGTGATAGAATAGTACCAACTGTATTGTGTTGCAGGGGTAAGGGCCGTTGTTCCGGCATTAATTGTCCAACTTAAGGGTGAGGCTGTGCTGGCATAGACCATTGTTACACCAGACAATAGGGCTGTAGCTGAATTTGCCGGGGTAAGGGTAATGAAGGGTTGGTTGGTATATCCAGAACTACCAGCAAATGTAATGGTAGCAATAATAGCGTTCGATCCAGAAGGCGTCGTCCCTATGGTAACAAACACTTGCCCCCCAACATTTGTACCATTAATTGAAATAGTAGGGGATGTTCCAGCTCCACCACCAGCGGCAATTCCGGGAACAGAAGAATTACCGAAAATCAAATTGATGCCAGTTCCGTTGGCAGTGAAACTCCATATCCCAGTTGCCGTTTTGGTTCCTGCAATCGTTTGTGTTCCGGTGGACAGAATACCCGGATTACTTCCGGTGGCATACCCTAGCGTTAATGTGTTTCCTGAAATAGTAGCTCCATTGGTATAAGAGGTAGACGGCGAACCTATTGTTGTAACGCCGCCCCCAATTGCTGATACCGGCACTTCATCCCAAGCACTATCTGTACGATGAACCAGTATTTGATATCCTGTTCCCGGAGCCCCCGATAGATTATTCAAATATTGTGGAACGGTGAAGTAATTTATTCGGTTGGTGAAGGCGAAATTGTAGGGATTTCCGGTTAAAAATCCGGCTAAATTAAGGCTATCGCCAACCGGCCAGATGTCTCCCGGTCGTATCACATCAGGGATGGTCTTTCCGACAATCGTTCCGGCCACCGTCATCGTTCCTGTTGTCGAGGATGAGAAAGTAACTGACGACCGGGTGCAGACCGTTATTACATAAGTGCCGTTGTAGCCAGATGGGGCAACTCCTGCAATAATGACCTTTGAACCGACTTTGAATGGCGGGATATCCTGCTGGGCGAAAAAGATCGTCACCGCGCTTCCGGTCGCTGTTATGGATGTGATCGTCAGGTTGTACCAGGTGATGTGAAGGGATGGGAAGCTGTCGAGATTGTTCCCCTGCGGTATGTCCACCATAGCGTAAGGCGTCTTCATCGAGAACCCCACGCGTTCGGCATCAGCACCGTTGCCTGCAATTATGGCACAACCAGAACATCCGACCTGAGCGTTCTGCCCCAAAGCCGTGGAATTGGACAGGTTCGCCGTGCTGTCTGCACTGCCGATATTTCCGGCACTATACCCTATATAGGTATTGAATGAGCCGGATGTATTTGCCGTTCCTGCCGTGTAACCCACTCCCACATTCCCAGTGCCGGTCGTATTTTGAAAAACTGATCGACCTAACCCACTATTGTAATTTCCGTTCGTTGTATAGAAGGCAAATTGCCCTATGCCCATATTATAAAGGCCGCTCGTCAAAGTGAAAAGAGACTGCGATCCTTCTGCACTATTACCGCTGCCGGTCGTCAAATGATTTAGGGCTTGATATCCGTTGGCTGTGTTTTGAGTGGCAGATGAAGTAGTGGCGGAAGCGAGAGCCTGATAACCGACCGCCACGCTTTCAAGACAACCACTACAAGCGTCCAATGCCTGATTCCCGATAGCCACGTTATCTAGCGAAGTAAGTGCATTTTGCATGGCATTATTCCCGATGGCCGTATTGCCGGTAAAAGATGCTGATGCTAAACCTTGACCATAAAGTGCGTATCTTCCAAGGGCGGTATTATCTGTGGGGGTGACACCTATACCCCCCGCATAAAAGCCAATATAATTGTCATACAAACCAGTCCGATAGTTGACAGGAGAGGCCGGATAACAAAAACACAATCCTTCCGTATCCACAATAACAGGTCCTCGCCCAAGTTCATAATTGTTTACTAGCAAATCCCCAGTGGCAAAAGTGGCTATGTATGGGCTATTGGATTGGGTCAATTTACTCGGATAGGGGATAAAGCTCCCCACCGTAAGATCATTAGCGATTACCCCAAACCCCTGTACCTCCAAACCCCCTACTCTTTGTAGAGAAGGGATAGCGGCCAATATAGCGTTCTTTATGTTGTAATGACCCGAACCGTTCGGATGTAAACTGTCGGACCAAACAGCAGCGTAACCGTCTCTGGCCTGCGTGTAGGCGTAGGCATTTGCGAATAAAGTCCCGAGCGAAGTCGCTGTCGTTTGCATTTGTGTGACGTAGGGAAGAAAAAGGGCATTATTCGTTGAGCCGGAGTAAGGTGCGCCGATCCAAATAATCTGATTGAGCGACCAGCCTCTGGCAACGCAGGTATCGGTCACGGTAACCATCGCTGCCGCGAAAGTTGTTGTAGTAATCGGCGCGTCTCTGGCGTCATTGGCGAGATATTCGAAAGTGATATATCTGTAGTTGCTATTCCAGCGGGGGATATCGGCGATACGATCGATCATTGAACTGTCACCCGTCGACCGTTTAACGAGGGTTGTTCCTGATATTCCTCTATTCATGCCTATAGTTCCCAAATCGTGATTCAGTTGATAGGCAAACCCCAACGAGAGATAAATATTAGCAGTTGCTACGGATGTATGAGGAAGCCCTTGTCCCGATGCGGTTCCAGCTGTGATAGATGTACCGAAATTCCAAGTTGTATCTACCTGCGAGAATACGGAATCCCCCACTTGATTAACTCGATGCGTAAGATGGTTATTCGCATACGCGCTGTCAAATGCTTTAGGACCGCTGAAAGTTTGAGCCGCATTATTGACCATTCCCGGAACGGTTGTCGATGCGCTTTGGGCATAAATACTTGACCCATTAATCCTAAGACCATTGGGCAATCCCGCCGCACTGTCGATGGGACCGACGAGCGTCACTCCGCTACCACCCCCACCGCCTCCTGAAGGAATAGGCAATTTGTATAATTGCCCTGCAATCGTTTCGATCAATACGCTATCGGTAGACAGGGCCGTGCCCTTTCCTGGTAGCCCAGTAATAAAGAATGGAAATCCTGCTGTAAAAATCGTATCCGGTTGGTAAAATGTCCCGTAAGATGTCCCCAATTGAATAGAATCCCCATGAGTTCCGGCAGGTCCGGTCCCCTCAACAGCATATATAAAAAACGGTTGTCCCCACTTCCACCCTATTTTCCCTGTTGCCGGATCAATGGTTACTAGACTATCGTTTACCGTCCCGGTGAACCCGCTTCCGGTATAATTATTAAACTCCGCTTGCCCTGTTGACAATAGGGTTATCCCGGAAGTAGCCCCAATAGCTAAAGATGCGGAATTGCCCGTCGTACTGGACAGGGTGGCGGCAGCATCGGAATTGAACGTCCGGCCCCACACATGAGAAGCAGCGTCTGAAGAACTTCCAATGGCATACGTGTTGTTTGCCGCAAAACTGATGCTAGACCCCATTGCTATTCCACCATTGAATGTATTGGTGGCCGTGAACGTTTGAACAGACCCCAATAGCGCAATAGAGCCGCTTGCCCATCCGTTAAGTATAGAAATTGATGGAACGGAGAATGCAGCCGGAGCGGAAGATCCGGTGTTATTCATGAATACCGAGTTGGCCGCTGCATTAACTGCTGTAAACGTCAGAGTAGACCCAGACACCCCATTGGTGAACAAAGGAGAGAAGCCACCACCGCCTGTCAAAGATCCGCCGCCTGAGCCGCTGGAAGCCACCGTTATTTGCCCTGCCGCATTATATGTAAGAGCGCAATTGGTACAAGTTCCTGCCGTAATAACAGAGAGTAATGTCGGGTTAGGATAAGTCCCGGCCAATGCCCCACCTGCCCCTATCCCTGTAATCCCAGTTATATATCCAGGACCATTGGTGAATGATGAAAGATTAGTAGGGAAAGTAGCCAACGATAGGTCTCCCCTAAAATATTGTGAGGTAGATCCGAGGGTTATAGTCCCTTGTTTGGACGCCAAATCGGAAGTGAGATTTGTTACTTGGCTTTCAGCTATCTGAATAGGAATTGAGCCAGCTATGGTGATCAATCCCTTCCCGTTGACTGTAAAATCGGCAACATGAGCCGCATCTCCAAAAGACCCAACGTTTGTATTAACGGTTGCGAGAGTGAACGCCTGACTTCCAGACCCCGGTCCCGCTGTTCCATCGCCCGTAAGTTGAGTGATACCGCCTCCAACCGCGCAGGTCGGACATAGTATGCTGTCATTCCTGAAAACTATGGGAGAAACTCCCGTCAAAGAAGCTATTCCACCCCCTTTGCCTATTTCCTCCCATGTCGCTCCTGTCCATAACCATAATGCGGTATCAATGCCAGTATGTACATATCCGACGACGGTGAAAGGAAATTTAGGGGTAAAAGTTGGAGTCCTGTTGGGAAATATATGTCCACTATCATCCTGCATCCAACCAATTCTGTAGTATCCAGTTGAATACGGGGAGGGAAATCCGGATGGGGCCGGAAGCTGCGCTTTAGCTCCAAAAAATGTCATCAACAAAAGAGACCATATAAGTATTTTAGTTCGCATAACTGTACATTATTATATATGTCTGCCCGGCTTGTACCGCCTGATTGAAAGTTATTGTCATGCTTGTATTACCGGTGTACGAAACCGTGTAGCTTACCTGAGTGTCATCATCCCGATCTAAAACAACACCGCCCAAAATTACGTTCACGCTGTCTTGTATGATATTGGCCTGATTAATCGGCAATACCGTTTGCCCTGCCGTCATCGGCGAACCAACATCCCCTATAGTAAACTGTAATGGAACAAAGACAATGCTATTCAGGAAGCAAGTAATAAGGCTTCCCATTGTCCTATGAGCATAGCCAACCGTATAGTTTCCGTTAGCATCCAATCCGCCTATCGCGTTGGCAACCACTATCAATTCATTTGGTCCGGGACATCCGGTCAATATGGGGTATGAGATTTCGTCGATAGTACACGCCATAGTTTTAAAATTAATTCCTCACAACCTGACAACCGAATCTTGTCACACCACACCCGAATCTCGTTACATTGTAGCCGCCAGAGCAATTATTGAAAATAGTTACGTTACATCCATACCGTTGCACAAGGCAATTGTTTCTTGTCACAATCGCCGGAGCGCAAACGATCTTACAAGCATTATTCATGTACTGTGTAAATTGGAATACTCCTGTAAATTGAGTACTCCCAAAGACTTGACCTGCATAATAGATTAGAAAAACCTTTTTGGCGACAATACACTCTGTCTTTGTGTACTGCCGGATGATATCGCATCCTAATGGTTTTACTAAGTCACACCTAAGATTGAAGACCTTTGGAAATTCAAGAATTTTACCGTCAACCGTGTCGGCCAAAAAGATAAAAGTCTTGTATGCCATGTCATGCTATTTCTCGATTGGGGGGATAAATGAACCCCTTAAGATTTAATTTCTCTCTACTGAAAGGCTGATCAATTGATTTGCCTTTCGATTCCTTTACCTGAATAAAATGTCCATCGCTTCCCGTTAAAATCCTTCCTTCTATGATATCGAATGAATCCTTATTTGGCGACACATCCGAAACGATGCCCAAATGACCCTGCCAGGATTGACCCCGTACCCATACGGCTATCGCCCCTTTTTGAGGAAGATTCCCCGTCTGATATTCCCGGCATCCCCGGAAATTGGCATGGGTGGCAACTGGCGAAGGACAGAACAACCGATCCAATCGCTGACGTTCCGTGGTAGTCTCGCGGCCTATCGCTATCTGCCAAACTAATTCAACAAAAACGGTGGCGGCTGCAAATTGCAACTCCCATCCGAAGTGAATTAATTTGGCCTGATACATCGGCTCCCTAAATTCTCTTGAATCGTTGAAGTTTTTGTCGCCTAGAAATTCTTTTGCTGTAACTACGACCTTTTCCCATAACATCGTTGGCATGAAATGACCTTTGGGAATGAAAATTAGGTCTATAGAGCGAGTAAATAGGTGCTTTGTCCCTACAAATGAAGATATTCTTTGTCCCTACAAATCAGAAATCGCCTGATATTAGTTTCTTGTCTTTCAGAAATTGAAGTCTATTTAGCACGCACTTTTCATTTTCCTTAGACAGAAAATCCGATTTAGGACGATAGTAAATCCCTTTCAAGGAAAAGTAATGAAGACTGTTGTATAAAGAGGTCACGGCCTCCTTAACGGTTTGGCCTCTACCAACCACATATCCCAATGGGGCCGAGCTAAACCATCTGTACCCTATATTTACCATAGCATCTTTATCGGGATGCCTTTTGATTTGATATAAGAAGAAATCCTGTTCGTTCTCGGAAATCGTCATGGGAATGTCACCTTGTGGTAATCCCGGCGCTTTATGATCGGCATCCAATGTATAAAGGGCCAGCGAAGCCCCAACATCATAATTATACGGATTACCGCCTTCTTTTAGCCTTATAAAGTAATACCCAATGTTCCCGTTTTCGTCCATAGAGGCCGATAATTCAGAAAATATTCCACCCCATCCCCATCTACATCCAGCGAATTCCGTAAAATACAAATCAGTTCCATCACTTAAAATTCCAGCATCCCTGATATAAATTCCTTTTCTTTTTTTAGCCTCTTTATACACTACTTCCGGGAATATTATTTTATTGATGGCGTCATCCAAAGGGATATTGATAACTATATTTTCATTCCCTCCGGTCTGAGGTCCAATATCGAGAGGGCCGAACATCCTGGTTTCGATCTCAATTTGAGAATAGATCGGTTCGCCATCGTAAAATACCATTTGAGGGGTGAATTCTATAGGGTTCATTATTTTTTCTTCCGCCATAATTTTACCCTTCTCGAAGTCCTTCCTGTTTTCTTCAAGCTCTGATATGACTTGATTGCGGCCCATCTCCAAATCATCCTTGTCGGGCACAAGCGTTTCTGCAAAATTACCGTCGCTCTTGATGACCCATAATTTATCTGACTCTTTTACAAACTTAATAACGTCGTCAACCCTCTTAAACTCCTGTGTCTCTTTTAGTTTTACGCCTTTATAATGTTTTTTCAGAAAGTCCTTTGCCATCTTTCGGTCCTTCTCCATTAAATAATCGTACTCCATAGGGAAAAGACCATGCTCATAGCCCATTTTTAAAACTTGTTCGGATATCTTATACTGATTGTTGTAATCAAATACGATAAACCAATCGTCCTTATTTTTCTGATATTTTAAAAATGTCAGCGTAGATTCTAATGAATACTTTTCAATGAACCCGTCGTATATTGACAGCCTTCTTTTTCTGCATTCCATCGCCTCGGCGTCATTAATCCAAGATGAAACACCGAGAGATGATGCATTGCGTATTTGGCAAACTCTTACTTCGTACCCTTCCAGCAATAGTTTTCTGGCAACACTTAGTATTGCGCAGTCGTAAGTAAAGAAGCAAAAACGCATGATTTTTAATTTTGAAGTAATTCAATCTTTTTACCCTCAAACCACAATGCCATATTATCATTCAAAAAAAGTATTGGCAGTTTATTTCTCGGTAATTTATCCATATTTCTTTTTGTGGACGGAATATAGTCTTTTTCCTGAGCATGGCACATAATATAAAAGGGGGACAACCCAATTCCATCCATATCCTTTAACTTTCCTACCATTCCGGCCTCTTGTTCATCTTCATCATCGCAGGCAAATGAGATATTTGGAGCCATAATCATAGACCCTGCACTTGTGCCTGTATAAATGATCTGATTATTATTAATAGCGTTTTTAATCACCATAAACATTTTTTTATCCTTCAACAGTTTTAGGATATATAAAGCACTCCCGCCACAAATGTGTAAAATATCGAATTCTTTCATTCTTTTCTTAAACTCAACGCTCGTTATTCTCCTAAAATCGACATCCTCTACCTCAAAACCGTGAGACAAAAATGCTTTTCTATCCTTATTTACCCATCTTTTACTTTTAAATGGATCAGCAGGGTTAGCAACAAATAACACCCTCGAATTATTTATACCTGCTCTTAGCACGAACAAATCAATAGTATCAGATAGCGTTGAGGCTAGGAACATTCTCATATAGAAAATCAGTTACCTTGTTTAATAAAATGAACCCAGGATCGATAATTGGTATGTCTACATCCTTCTGCTTAATTACCAGAGGCAATTCGGTACAGCCCAACACAATAGCTTGCGCCCCGTTGCTTTTGAGAGATTTAATGAAAAACTCCATTGTTTCCCTTTCTTCTTTACCAGACTTACCGCTTTGAACAGACAAGATTATTTCGTTAATTAATCCCTGCTCATACGGAATCCCAAGAGAATGACACTTAACCCCATTTTCTTCAAACCTATTCTTATAAATCTCAGACCTGTTAGTGCTTTCAGTACTTATCAGCCCAATGGAATGATACCCTGCGTTTTTGACATGATCGACGCATTCATTTATCAGGTTTAGTATAGGTATGAAAGTATTGAATTGTAAATACTCATACACAATATGAGCCGTGTTGCAAGCTATGACTATGTAATCAACCTTTAAATATTCCATGTTTCTGATCGCATCCAACAAACTTTTCTTAACGGCTTCTTTATCCTCAATGCCCCTTTCGCTCCATCCTCCCATTGATAAACTATGGATATACATTTCTGGGTATTGCTCATCTTGGGTCAGTTGATATTTCTTTTCAAGGATATTCAATATCATCCTGTACCAATTGCAACTGGCTGACGGACCCATTCCTCCTAAAATCCCCAATTTTTTAACATTGTTCATTGAGTGGATTTAATCTTATACTTATCCGACAAGGATTTATCATTTAATGATCTAACGTATGATTCGATGTCAACTCCAAAATCGTAAGACCCTTCTGTGTTAGTGCCTCTGTGCGCTGTAGGATAGTACTCTCTCGAAGTTAGCGAACCGAGCCAGTTATCAACTTCGCTTATTGGCCTTGTCATATAAGCCGGGTTGAGACCTTTCCTGACGTAAGCCAATTCTTCCGGCTTCATTGTTCCGAATGAATCTCCTTTTCTAAGTTGGTATTGCTCGTATTGTATATCATCGATTAACTTTGGATCAATGGATTTGTCAGGATTTTCTTTATTGTATTTTGATAGGTATTGAAGCCCTAAAGTCTGATCCCGTTTGTCCAAGTCTGCCGATCCGCCAACGCCCTCCTTTTGGAGGTAGTCGAGGAAATCGTTCCAATTTTTTCGCTGTACCAAAGTTAAGGGAGTGTAATCTTTTGGGGCATCGACTTTTTTAGCCGGTGTTTCTCCGCCCCCTTCGCTGTCATCAGTTGGGTAGTATAGTTTACAAAATATCATCTGGCCATTTTGGTGTGTGCTTTCCTCTCGTTCCCATATAAACGATAAATAACACGAATAATATAATTACTAAAGTTATCATTTTTGATTTTTTTCGTAATAAGGATCATTTTCTCTTCGCTCATCTACCCTTTGCTGGCTGGCATCTATTTTGTCGGCCCTGTCTTCCTCAGCCTGTTCTTTCGTCGGAACAAAGCCTCTGCCTCCTACCCTGAGTAGGATATTTTGCCAAGGATTCTCGCCTTTTCTTTCGATCAATTTACCGTCCGCATCCGTATCGAAATACTCAGATATGTTTTTACCTGCCATTTGAGTAGTAAAGCTATTGAATAAATTGGCAGGAGACTGAGCAATATCTCCAAGGCTCTTTAAAGCGGATTCTTCCCATGCCGTCCGAACCACTTCGGAAAGTCCGTCAAAGGCTGCGGTTCCCTTGTCCGCCTCATCCTTGTAGTCTCCACGTTCATCCTTGTACTTTTGAACGTAGGTAGCCCCCATGACGGCAGGCATCAAGGGGGGCAAGTGCATAATTACCGCTGACCAAAACTTACCTACCTTGTGCCCGTTTATGGCTATTTCGCCGTAATTCAATTCTTCCAACTCCCCGGTATCGGCATTCAGGAACTTTCTTTTCTTTTTACCCTCCCCATAAGCTCCCCCGAATACCAAATTACCTTTGGCAGCCATTGATCCTGCCACCATAGCCAATCCTAGACCTATAGCGCCCTTATTAAAGTATTGAATGATACTATCCCGCTTTTCGGCTGGTAGGCTTTGCATGTGCTCCCTGATAGCGTCCATTGTGCCGTTAAAGTCTTTGATTCCATCTTTTATGGTCAGATCGTTAGCGTTGAGGGCCATCCCTATCTCATAGAAGGTTTTGCCAATAGCAACAGGGATACCAGCCGTGTATTTGAATAAGCCCTCCGCCTCAATATTCAACGGAACTTTCAAAACAGGGGTTACCGATTGCAGCCAGAAAGCGAACGCCTTCCCCAAAAATCCCCCTTCTGACGCCTTGGCTTCGGCTCCCCGGATCGCTTCGGCTACTGGATTCTTATTCTGGAATTTGCCGCCTAAAAAGTCGTTATAAGATTGTAAAGCGATACCCTCCAATTTTGAAGGCGTCAATTGCTCTCCGGCCTTGATCCTTTCGGATGCTCTTTTCAGAAACCCTTCGACAAATGCTTGACGGGCTGAAATATCTTTTTCGGCTCCGTGGGTACGGCCAAATATTTCGAGTGTATGAATGATCCGGTTTATGCCCGTTCCGATAGCATGTTTACTCTTTTCATCAGCCCATGTGGTGCCTCGATACCCGCCCATGCTTTCTTCAAAAGTGGATACACCTGATTGTAGAATTTTCAACCGTTCAGCCCATGAATTAGGAGCAATAAAATCATACATGGCAGCAGCGGCCCATTCGTATTGAGCGGACTGATAATCGTTGACTGCCTTGGTATATTCGTCGTCTTTGTATGGTTGGTATTCAGGTGTTCCTTTGAGTGAATTTAATTGATCGTTTGCGGCCTGTAAATTAGTAGTAGCTGTTTCGAGTGCCTTTGTCGTAGTGCCTCGTTTTTCGGCTGCCTGCCGTTGCGTCATACCCTTGAAAGAATCCTCAAAAGAACGGATTGTAGCATCATTGTTCAATACTTCCCGCTCTCCTTTTAGCCCTAACATTCTAAGTGCCGGGGTCGTTACTGTGCCAACCGTCCGCCTTACCAATGCATCCGAAACGGGCTTAACGACCGTAGCAACCAATACTTTCCCGTTGGTCATAATACCGGAAATTAGGTTGGCTCGTTGTAAACGTTGCAGACGGGTAATTTGCCGTTGCCAAAATCCTTGATTCTGTTTATGGTACTTGTCTATTTGGTAGGCTAAATCGTGTTCAGCCTTTTTTCGGTCGCGGGTTAGTTTCATCAATTCCTCATCCTTTTTATAGTCGGATAGTTTGTGGGCGTCTTCAAAATCACCGGCGGCCAACTTACGTTCAGCCTGTTCTTTACGCGTAATCTCTCTATTCTTGACTTGCTCTAACTGAATATCCTGAAGGGAGGAGTTGTTATCTTTTTTAAGTTGAGTGCTGAGATTTTTAAGATCGGAAAGAATTTCGGCCTTTCGCCCGGTCAGCAGGTTAGTGATATTAGTCGTATGCAACCGACTTGCGGCGGCTTGTGCCTTTTTGATCTTATCATCCAACTCTCCGGCGTCAATTTTCACACCCATTTTATTCAACTCGCTTTGGACAGAACGGAGGGCCTTTTTATCTTCATCAGAAACGGTATCATCATTCAAGAGATCGGATATTTTATCCTTCAAATTACCGACGCGTTCGTTATGCGCTTCAATAACTTTTTCTTTGGCGGCGCGTGAATCTTTGCTTCCGGTTTCCAACTTAACCCCGTTCTTAATAAGCGCCTTCCTTAATTCCTCTCGCTTGGCGGCCAAGTCCTTATCAACGCCTTTACCTTTCTTGGCTTTCTCCCATACTTTTTGATGATTGTCTAAATCGGCAATACGTTTATCGTATTCGGCCAATCTTTCGGCCTTCTTTTGCGCGTCTTTTATGTCACGGGCCGCGCGACCACGTTCTTTCAATAACTGGGCCTTTTCGTCGCGTAGCTTTTGTTCATAATCGGAAATGATCTTGGATTTTTTTTCCTTGTCAGCACCATAAAGATCACTACCGGCTTCCAATGCTCCGATATCTCTTTGCAGAACGGTAATGTCATGGAATGTCTGTGCGGACTTTTTTACCTGATCTTCTAAGTCTTTACTTTTCTCAGGAGTAAACTTGCCTTCTTTCAAATAGGCATCCCGTAGGGTCTTAGCGTCCAATCCTGGGAAGGCTTTACCCAATTCCTCCACTCCCTTGTCGAGAATCTTTTCCGGGTCCGTTTGGCCTCTTTTAGCTATATCATGGAGATAATCACGGACCAATCCATTATCCACCATTTTTTGAGTAATGGCCTTAACGTCTGAATTTTTGGCAATCTCTTTCATCTTGCCCAAAATGCCTTCCCGGTTGGTTTTGGCATTCAGGGTCTTGTCGTCCAAACCGGCATCTTTCAGACTACTTTTTATGTTTTCGGAAAGATCATCTTCGCTTAGATCCTTGTCTTTAAAGCGTTCGATAGCCTCAGAAATTAATTCAGGGATCTTTAAATCACCATTGGCTATTTTTTCGGCAATCCACCGGATAGCATCGGCGATTTTCTTTTGAATGTCAGGGCCGAATCCGGCCTTTTGGGTGCCTTCTGGCAAGTCGGCGCGTCCAAATTTCTCAAATTTATCAGCAAAATCTTTTAGCTTACCGGCTATCTTCTGCGAACTTTCTTTGGTAACTCTCGTTCCCTTTTCAGGAGTTTTACCCTTCAGTGCCTCAGCGACGGCAGCCTTAATACGCTTATCGAATTCCTCCTTAGAAAATTTCTCATCCAGACTATTACGGGCTTTGTTTTCTTTTTGGTATTCCTCCTTCCACTTATTGAAAGCATCGTAGATCGGCTTAACTTTTTCCTGATCCGATTTACTCAGTTGTTTAAACTGCTCTTCGTTTTCTGGAATCTTTACGCCTACAGATGCGGAGGTAGCTTTACGCATGATCTGAACCTTTCCGTCAACCCCCATCTTCAAAAGAGACTGACGGAATTGGAAGGCCCGACCAGCTTCGCCGAAACTTAACAACCGCTCGGCCTTCATTTGCTCATTTTCCAAAAAAGCAGTACGGGCGGTCTGTTGATCATCGGCGGGGTTGAATTCATTTACAGCAGCTTCGCCATTAATATCCATCAATCGAATTCCGATTAATGCGAGCTGTTCGGTTGTAGGGTTAAACGCTTGCTTGATCGTCCCATCATCATTGAAAAACTCATTATGTAAAGCGTTCGTTTCAAACTCAGCCTGAGTCTGCCACGTCCTGCCATTCTTAGCGGCATCTTGGCTTAATCTACCAATCACCCTATCAACCGTCTCCCGGTTAGTTTCAGTGAAGGCATTTTCTTTTTGCACTCGCTCCGAAAGATCCTTTTTTTGGATGGACACCCATTCATTGTCATGAGGATGCAATCCATCCTCCGCAGGTCCGACGACCGGAGGCGGAGGTACAGAAGGGGGAGGTTCGTCACCTTTCACCGTAGATTTATCCTCCCCCTCTTTTTCGTTTAGCAGGGCTTCCCGCCCTTCGGCTTCTTTGGATTTTTCATCGCTTTCTGTTTTTATTGGTGAAGAAATAGTTTCTGGACTGACGACATTCGGTGGTTTAAGTTCCCCCGGCTGAATGACAGATATTTTAGACGGGTCTCTTTCTGTTGGAATAACATTCGGCGGCTTTAATTCGCCGGGTTGGATAACAGATATGCCGGACTTTTCTTTTAACTCCGCCCGCTTATCGTCGATCATTTTATCCTGTCCGGCTTCGTCAAGTGTGGCGAACTTTTCTTTTTCTTCCGGCGTAAAGAAATCGGCTTTGGCGAAATAGTCATCACGAATATTTTTCTTATACTCCCCGGTAGGCTCCTTTTGTTCGTCCGACCCCGATGCCGGTTTTTCTGCTTCTGGCTTTACTTCTTCTGGGTACATTACTTTAGCCAAATCAACAATATCATTACCATACTGATCTCTTACGGCCTGTTCTGCATTGGGTTGATTGGATGGACTGCCATCTGAATTTCTTCCAGCGGCTTGATCGGCGACGGCCTTATAGAAGGACTCCGGGTTTTCTTTCGCTACCCCGTAAAAAGTGCCCAACTTATCCTTATTTTCTTCGATAAGACCCTTGGCGTGGTCCATGATATCCTTTCCCTCTACGGTAGATTCGTCCTTTGCTGTGACAAATTCTTTATACCGTTGTGCAAATTCAGGATCATCACTTTTGTGAACGCCTTCGATAGTACCATCCTTTTGCCACTTAGCAATCGTTCCTTCCTGTTCCAATGTTTTGAATGACCGATCCGACATGAATATAGGATGCCCTTCACCGTTGACTAGATAAGTGAATTTCGCCTGATCTCCTGCCGCTGCCTCCGCTTGGCTCCGATAATCTTTGGCCTTATTCTTATAAATATCCGATAGATTCTTGTTGTCTTTTGAGGATTGTTCTGCAAGATAATCATGTTGATCTGCTAGTGCTAAGTTGTGTGCCTGATAAAGTTCTGTAATGTTTTTCGGGTCAAGGTTGGCTTGTCGGATATTCCTTTCAAGGTTGGTACTATACAACAATCCGGCTTTCAAGTCAGCTAAGTTTCTACGACCTTCCTCGTTCAATCCTTCGGGGTCTACATTGAAGATATGAAGTTTCAAAGCGTCCCGTAGAGCATTACCGTTACCGGCGAACTCTTGCCCGAGTGCGTAGTTCTGCGGGATCAAGTTCTTAAACTCCCCTTCGGACATATGGACCATTTTTGTCCAATTGTCCACGCTTTTCATATACTGTCCGGGCGCGTGTAAAAGAGAAAGGCCGCCGCCAACAATCATTCCGTTGATAAGATTATCCTTGAAGTCTTTCGACTGCATGTAATCCCAAAAATCTGTTTTCTTTCCTTGTGCCTCTTGAGCGGTGGAATAGTCGTTATATCCAGACCATGTAAAGAAGGGTTGCGCCTCTGCCGTTCCTAAAAGTGCTTTTCTAACCGCCCCGCCTATAGTTGGCTTAACGATGTTTTTTGCTTTGAATAAAGTGCCGGACGTAACGGCCATCATCAACACGTTGGGTAAGAAGTCCTCACTCATTTGATTGGACATATAATGCGACGCATCGGCTTCTGTCAGCAAATTGCCCTGAGCGTCCCGCGTGTTTAGCATTTGACTATACGTCGAAAGGCCGCTTTGTGCTGTGAATAGACCAGCGCTAGCCAACCAGCCGATATATTCCGGCATCCCTGCGCCATCTGTAGCCAATCCTACCGCACTTGCCCCTGCGATGACAGGAACCATTGACCCGGCTTTTGATAGCCAGAAATCAGGGTCTTTTAGCGATTCCAGACCCTTCCAATTCCATGAGGCCGCTACCTTAGATTGTTCGATTTGAGGGGATGAAATATCTTGAGCCTCGTAATATTGAACGTTCTTTTGGCCCCACTGAGTTTTGTTGAAGACATACTTAGACATGGCCCCGGATAGGTCGCTCATGGCCCCGCCAACCGATCCCCAAAACGCCCCGACGGATTTAGCTTTCTTATCGGCTTCTTTCTGCCACGCCTCATTGGAATCAATACCCATCCCGATAGCTATAGCATTCAGCCCGCCTTCATATCGTTTAACTAAGTTTTTGTACTTGTCTTCGTCCATCCCGGACAGCCCTACCGTACCGTCTTTGTAGATGGTGAACTTAGGTTTGTCTTTTTTAAGCCCGGCGACAATGTATCCCTCAAAATCCTTTTGCGTTTTTTCGGTTATCTTTCGAATCTCCGTTTCGTAGTTGTCATTCAGTGATTTGAGCGCCGGATTCTGCTTTAACTCTGCCTCGACTTGCTTTCTCGCCACCTCATCGGTCATCTTTCCCTCACCTACTAATTTGGCGTATTTTTCCTGAATGTCAACAAAGTCTTTATTCTGATAAGCTAATCCACCTTTACCGAAATATTTATGTTGCGTAGTGAGAATATCCTTATCTCTGTCTATGTTTACTTTGGCGTTAAGATCGGATATTTTATCCTTCGAAAAATATTCGTTAACCTCTTTATTCGCATTGAAGGCGTCCCTAAGTTCCGGGTGCCTTCTAGTGAATTCGTCGGTATACTCTTTCTGCTTTTTCTGGACAGGAATAGTATTCAGGTAATCAACAACCGATTTTGATACGTCCTGATAGGTACGATCCTTTTTATCCAAATCACCTGAAACTTGTGCATTAATAGCCGCGTCCCCTTTTTTGTTCATAAAGTCATCGACGTGCTTAATAACCCATTCCGTAGACTGTGGCGTTAACTTGTGGGTATCGGCATTCCATTGAAGGGGGCTTTTCATTTTGATACCCAATACATCCTGATCCGGTTTGTTATAGGCATCTACCCAATCGGATACACCTACGACATTTTTTAAATGATCGACAATTTCAGGTACGGCCTTCCTTTTGCTTTCATCGTATGATTTTTGTATCTGCCCCCTGTAGTATTTTTCGCTATCCTGCAACTTGTCCAGACCGCCCGGATTGTTTGCGTTGTATATAGCCGTGTTTTTAGCACTTGCCGTTACCTGATTGATTTGTTCCTGGACAGCCTTATGCTGATCGACCAATGACTTTACGTAGTTGTCAGAAGAAGATTTTGACCAATCCGAAAGATTCTTACCCTTGTTGTTGAGTGCGCTTGAAATCTGTTCGAGAGGCGGACCAACGGGCATAGGGGCTGACCCTACGTCTTTTGGCGTGAGAACATTATTCTTGTAGTTCGCCGTTACTTGTTTCGGATTTGAACCCCCAGTATCTACGTGTGGTTCCGTCTGCGAAGGTATCGGTAAAGAATCCGAAGGAGAAGGAGAGCCATCGGAGCCTTTTTTTTTTGGAACTGGCAATCCATCTTCGTCCAAAATAGAGGTATCCTTTTGAGAAGCTACCGGAATTGGAAGCCCTTCGTTATCATATCTGGTAGTAGTTCCGCCCATTATTGCATACCCGTTTGTTTGAGATAATCCGCGACACTCATTTTATATTTCTTAGCGCCTTTTTCGACTTGATCCTGAGTGAATTTTTTACCGTTCAGGGTGTACGTCTTACCGACAGCCGGTTTTTTATCCTGATGGGTTTGATCTATCGCCGTTCCGTCATCTTCCCCGGCATTGATCTTGTCGATAACATCATTCCCCTTTCCTTGTAAAGCCTTATCGGCTACATCAATGGCGTAAGATAGGATTTTAGTCTCTACCACTCCTTTACCCATTGTAGCAAGTAAATTTCTTCTCGGCACAACGCTAAACTTATCAATTATTGGATTGCCATTTGAATCCAGCATCACATCTCCCGGCTTTACCCCCGGTGGCCTTTTATGTGATTCGTCATACCTTTTGTAAACAGACAATCGTAAATTTCCATCCGCCGTACGAGTGACCAAATCGGGATTGTTCCCTCTCAAAATCGTTTCCATGACAGGGCTAAAAGACTGGCCCTCTTTCAGCGTCTGCTTTTCTCCTTCGGCGTAGTTTTTCAAGATCGTTTGAGGCACATCTACCACATCTTCATTCTCAATTCTCCCTCCACCGATCTCTACAGGCTTTTTTTCCCCTGTCGTATTGCCCAACACGTTCGCATATTGACGGACTAAGAAATTAGCATTCTGCGGAGCGCCTTGCAATCTCAAATTCTCATGAACGGCCGCCAGCTTTTCCCGATTGCCTTCCCTGATGGCTTCCATGTACAAGTTAGCATTTTCTCTCATCCCTAATAAGGAATAAGGATTCGCTGTACGGGTTGCGGATTTTTCACCTACAATGTCTTTATCGGACCCGTACATCATTTTGCCTAAGTTCTCATAAAATTCTTGTGGGTCTTTCGGATTGCCGAACTTTTGCATTTGCGACGGATCGCCTTTAATTTTTTCAAACTGTTCTGTAGCCCATCTTTTTATAGGCTGATTGTTTTCATCGGTGCCGGTTTCGTATCCTTGATTCCACATTCCTAAAGCGGAATTTCTATCATACCTTGTACCGGTCTCTTTGACCACCCATTCACTATGCGGCCCCTCGAAGGTTGAATTAGCAAAAGGTACTTCTACTTGTTTTTGCTTCAATATATTCCCCATTGCCGCTTCTGGGTCAAATTTCACCGGCGTGTCTAAAATAAACTTTTGACGCTGTCCTAAGGGAGTGGCATTGAATGTAGCCACTTTTTGTTTATTGTCATTGGTTGCTAAAGACGGATCTGATTCTAATATTTTTTCATGAGCATCGTTATAAATATTATCCTGCTTGCTCGTGGTAGCGAGTGTTCTTAATTGACCAATCGACCTTTGGATTTCATTGAATCCGGGGCCTCCTAATGCGGCGTGAGGATCTTTAGCTATGACATTCAATACGTCCCCCATCATTTTATTCAGTTTCGGTCGATCTTGTTGCATCACCGGCGTTTCCTGAATGGCTCCCAAGTCTTGATAAATCCCCTTCAGCATTTCTAATTGCTGCGCATACCTTTTTTGCTTCATTTCCGCGTTAAACTGAGCGGATTGGTTGAGTTCATGTACCGCGTCGCGGCTATCAAGGATGACCCCCGGATTGACCGTCGCTTCCGGTTTTATATTGGTAAATTCACTTAAAGAAGGTGCTTGTGCTGCCATTTTATTCTAAGGTAGAAATGTCTTGATCGGTATTCCAATAATTAGGCAACTGCCCAACTTTTGTTATATCTGGTGCCTTTGGATCGATATAATTTATATTGGCGGCCGGACTTCCAGCCGTTCCGCCCCCCGTATCCGACAAGCCAAACGTCCGATTATACGGTGTCACCTTGCTGTAATCCGGTTGGGCAGGTGTCCCCGGATTTGTTTTCATATAACTGTTTACTCCCGTTGCCGCCGCGCTTAGTGATCCTATCCCCTCATTCACCGCGTTATTTTCATTTGTCTTTGCTGCAATACGGCGGTCCTGAATTTCTTTTAGTTTACTTTCATACGGCTGTAGTTCATTGATACCGAATTGTATTCCTTTTTGTGCGGATATTTCACTGTTAGCTTTTGTGAACATATCAATATTCTGCTTATGCTCTTGCGCGTCCAATGCGGATTGACTTTTTAAACTATCGGCAAATACCTGATTCAATTCACCAAACTGATTAACCCCTGCTCCTGTTTCACTGAGCGCATGCGTAGATGTTGCAAGGCCGCGCTCTCGTTGCTCACCGGAGTATTGTTTTTCGCCAGAAGTGAGCCCTTGCGTTGCGAGATTTCCATAAATATTTCTGTTGATTATGTCCTCGCTTGGAATGGAGTAGAACGGCCGCTTCATGGCCGCACCCTCACGGGCCGCCTTCTTATCTTGACTTTCGGCATGAAGCCCCTTGTATATTGAAAGCCCGGCGCTGACACCTGCGACGCCAACGGAAACCCAAGTTCTCTGAAAGCTATCTCCGAAATTAAGTCTCATTTGTCAAAAGATTATTCGTATGATGCTCGATTATTCTGGCCTCGATTTCTTCCAAATCTTCAGTATCATCAGGATTGCTGTGGATAGTTATCCAATTACAATCTTCTATTACATCCAACACTCGGCGCGTTCCTGGTTCTGTTATTCCACAATGAGGGGCTTCTATCAACTCCCACCCTTTACCATCCTGCCACACTCTAACCTTACCCCTCAATACAAAGAATGGATGACGAAATTTATGTATCCGGCTGGTGATCTTGCTTCCGGCTGCCATGAAAATCTCTCTCATATACATGCCCGGCATGAAGGTATGGGCCAGTGGGAAATCAGCCTTCTGGTAACGATCCAATAGCGCCCCTTCCAAAGCATCTATGCAATCGTTAACCTCTGGCCTTACCAATGATTCGGTATTAGTATAACACATCTTTAGGGTTTATTTTTATCGTTACCGGACCATCGGTAGCAGGACCTTTGAATGTCTTAATATCACATGAATCATATTCTGCCCAATAAAATTCTGTAGTCTTCATTTGTGTAAACAATGGGAACAAGGCTTGCATTTGCCAAAACAGAGTAGTGCTGTTATCAAAGGGAATTGCAGGTGGGCCAACTACCGGTTCCTGCTTTTGGATGGCTTTTAATACGGAGCCGGGTACTATTGCCGCTCCTATTGCGAATAAAGCTCTTTTGAAGAATGATTTTCTGTCCATATCGGGTCAATAAAGAATATCTTGTAAAAAAGTGTTTTGCTGTATAAATGTATTGATTATCTGTGATATTCCGCTAGAAAAAGGGACAGCAGCGGGACGGAGGACCGTAAAAACTATCCCTACCGCCCCTGGATTCGTGTTTATAGCTACGATTCCGCCCAAATTTCCGTTCAAAGTCTCAATCCGGTATAGGATAACCCCCGGCAACATCTCCTGAATTAAACTCTGAGAATAGGCATAAACAGCCTGCCCGGTGGCATTCGACCCCAATGAAGGTATGACCGACCGACTATCGTTGACAACGGCCATTATGAGCCTTTGGGTATCGATCTCATATTTTAGGCTATAAGTCATTTCTTTTGATTCACCGTATCTGCCACAAGGTTATAAATAGTTTTCAGTTCAAAATACTTTCCCCGGTTGTTCGGATCGCCAATCAACCGGAACAAGAGGTAAAGGTTATAGATTCGTTTCCCGTCGATCAGCGTGGACCTGAAGGCATCCTGAATGCCAGGGGGGAAGAAAGACCACATATTTCTTTGCAGGGTAAGGTAGTACTTATTCTCAATCTTTTTAACTAGGTTCATGGGCACATAAGAAAAACTATTCGGGTCGTTGGTCCGTAAAAAGTCGATATACATGCCCGGTCCGTTGGTGTCCAAAACTAAGTTAGCGAATACTTTACTGACCTCCTGATTTTGGTTGAATACCCCTATTATCGAAACGTCGTACTGGATTCCGTAGAACTGGTTGAAAGAAGTATTACCACTATTGTGAAGATACGGCACCCCGGCAGCAAAAGTCACCAATTGAATGCCTGTAGTCTTCCCTTTCATTTTTCCATAGGCTTCCGGTGTGAAGTTTTCGAACCTAACGAATCTTCCTGTTATGGTATTATATACTAATGTTTCCTGATGATTGAGGTCAATATTTTCACGCGTTGACCCGTAAGACGTTGGATCATTACTATTATTCCGGCGGGGGCGGAAGGTCAGGTACAGATTCCCCCTTTCTGTATCCACTCCCCCGATTACATCGAACCGGCTTGAATTTGGAGCCGTTGCATTCCAGTTTGATATAGCCCTTGTTTTGCTATTGAGGTATGAACTCATACCTCCCGTTACACCTTCTTTCGGATTGAACAAACTAATGTCCTTTGCCTGTCGGTAGTCCGATATGACCCATGCCTGATTTTTAAGGTCGAACCATGAAATCATATCTTCGTAGATAACTACAGATCCCGTGTCCTCCTGCCTCATCCCGTAGTTGCTTCCGATTTTGGGATGCGCAGATCCTAATGCCTCATCTAAGTTCGCTACTTGTACCCCTTGTTCGTTCGCGTAGATATACTGAAAATTATAGTCGGTGACAAAGAAATCATTTTCACAAAGGAAGAACACTACGTTACGAACGGCGATAACCATAACTATCGCGCCGGACTTGAAATCTATAAACCGTTTTGCATTCGAAATCATAAAAGTTCCTACTCCGTTCAAAGTTCCGTTGCTGATAAAATTATCTGATTTAGCGGCCTCATCAGTATACCACATCTGTTTGGCCAGATTATTATTGAAATTTACCCGTCCTCCGCTGGCTAGATCATACCCGAACGTATCGCTGATGTTCTGGCTTTCGAAAGGATGAGAAAAATACTTATCCCCTATTAACGGAATGGTTATGTTCCTTTGAAATAAATAGGTATCCCAAAATGTAATATCAATTTCAGTCGGATAACTATAAGTCGGAACGCCATTTTCGTACCCTTCAAATTCTGCCACTTCGCCGTTAATGATCGGATAGAATCCTTGCGTTTCTGAAAACTGTAAAATACTGGATTGATCGGCAGGGGTCCAAAGCTCTATCCACATCCCTTTGGCATTAATAAGTGGAGTCAATCTTGGATCGTATAGGACATATATGGTGATAGCCTGAGTATTTTGAACCGTCTGAAGGGATACGGTTGTTCCCGTCGTTCCTGATCCGTCCGTTACACTAGTAGTGACGGATTGGGTATTACTTAGATTATTGTTGATAATCGGGACCGTGCTGGTGCTCGGAATCAGGCCGGATGTTTGTGCCGCCTGATTGTAGTTAGATCCCAATATCTTTAAATCAATAGGATTGCCGGTTAGTAAATTTCCGTTCCCGTCGTCCATGATGATAACTCTGTCTCCCGGTGTAAACTGATAGGTAGCCAGTGTGGAAAAGTTCCTTGCAACATTGTAATTATACAAACTCGTAATGCTTATAGAACAATATACCGCACTTGATGCGTCACTGACCACATTACCGTTATTGTCAATGTACTCGATATAATCTCCCACCCATTCCGTATAGGCCGATTCTCTCAGGTTTTTGCTGACTCCCGGTGCTATCCATTTCCAATCTGGGTTAACTTGGTTTAGATTCAACGGCCCATTAATTAACCACTGAAAATACGTAGCCAATGTATTCCCCCTTTCGGTAAATGACGGGACAGGATTTTTACTGATGATATTCATAAAGGAAAGCCTGCCTGCCAAGTCTCCGACCACAACCGAATTAACATAAATACCCCCTGACTTTAGCGATTGTTCACTAGTATTCTGAATGTATATAGCCAACTTTAATAGTATAGGATAATTCCTGATATTGCACGGGATGCAAGGAACTAATGCCTCATTGTATTGAGTAATAGGAATATTTCCGCAATCAGATATTGTAATGACAAAATTACCGCCCGAATTAACATAAACATTACTCACTCTTGGAGTTGGAAATCCGTTGTGAATGATGAGGGTAAATTGTCCGTTTTCATTTGTCAAAACAGTCGCGCCGTCTTTTATTGAAACTGCGATATTGGAATACGGTATAGTTCCATCCAGTGAAGTGATTGTCCCGGATAAAAGAACCCTATTACAATCTCCTATAATCCCTGCGTTGTGGTCGGACAGATAAGCAGTAGGGTTTTGTTTCCACCCTGTTCCGCCCTGAGCGGTTTTTATATCAAAGTTGACCTGAACGCAATTGATATTCCCGATGATGTGAACGTCTGAAATACCGGCACTTGAACTAACGATATAAGCCCAATAAAAACCGTTTTTGTCTGTATACTTCCCCCAATCACTACCGCCTATTGATCCTCCTGTTTGTGTTTGATAGGAGTATAACTCCATGCCTAACGGACTATTTTGCGACTCCTGAAAATATCCTTCTATGAATCTGAAATTATAAATGCTCACATACGGACAATAAATATAGAAAAGGTCAGCCCCGTTTCCCCATACATCTACATTCCCGGCAGTGCAATCAATCTCTATTTCCTTAGAATAAGTGACGATAGCGTTCGGTCTTATGGTATTCGTTTGAGAATTGACCGGGCTGGTTGACCTGGAATTCGCTATCCCGTAAATGTAAGTGCTTGTATCCTGAAAATCTCCGGCGCTGGGTACACTATGCCTCCCAATAGTAGCTATATATCTTCCGGCAGGTATGGTGAAGGTAAACACACAAACAAAAAAACCTCCCGATATAAAGACGTTTCTAGCTAATGTCAACACATCTGGATTGCTAAAATCAAGCAAAGCGGGTAGCGGAACCAAACTAAAATCCTGGTTCACTTGATACCATTGCCCATCCGTGTAATAAGGAGTGCCTTTCATGTAACACCTGAAAGCATCCTTGTCTGCGAAGTTGAGTCCGAAGTCTTTGCTTATATTAAAATCTATTCCGGCTTCCGTTGGCGATCCGCCTGTTCCTCCATAATTCAAGCCGCCAAATCTCATTGTCGTATCCGCTCCGTTATAATACCCAACTTGTGAAATATACCATGCTGAATCTGTCGCCATCCCGATATACGCATAAAGCTGAACAGTTCGAGTTGGAACTAAGCACCCGACTTGCGGCTGTTCGGCCACATTAATACTCATGTTGCCCAAAACGGAACTGCTTAGGTTATCATAATTCCTACGGTTATTAACCAGCAATTCCCCGTCTCCTAAATCGCTGAGTCCGATACTGATCTGAGGAATATCATTTTGCAACCTGACAAAATCAGTCTGATCTACTAATTGCAATACATTCGAATTATCGAAGGTGTATTGAATCTGATTCAGATTTGAATTGTAGTTATAGTTAGACCAAGGATTTGTTCTTGTCCAATAAGGTGTTCCTAAGACCGACGAATCGCTGGTTGATGATCCAGAAAATTTATAAATCGTATCATACAAATACCAATCTGACCATTCCGTTTCCGGTGGAATATTATTAACAGCGTTGGTATTCTTTCTGATAAAAATATCTATACTTTCCACCATGCAAGACCCGGCGAACAAAGTAAACAGGGCCGTCTTTGGTAAGATATTAGGATTACTAAGATAATCTTCTGACTTTATGATGAGAGGTAAGGAGTAAGGGCTTGCAGTCGTCTGCCGTCCGTCTGTATAATTGAATCGATACGCTACCTGAAAAGCCGTATCTATTAACCGATTTACTTGATTAATGAGCGCCGGGGTATTAGCTATCGTCGCCACCAAAGGGGAATACATGGGTGGACGCATGGGCCATTCCAGCAACTCCCTACGGTCAAAATGCGGAGGAGTAAGCTGCCAGTAAGGGAATAGAGCAGGATTAAACCCGCTGGTTGCAATAGCCGCATTGACGTTTATAAATCCCTGCCAGCCTTTGCCGTTCGTATAGACAAGAAACTTTTCGACTATCTGCTTATTGGCATTCAAGACAAACCGAATCGACCACCGATGATCGGCCATGAACGCTTCCTGGTCTTCCGAAAAAGGCAAATTCGGGTCAACCACAATAGTACTCACTGCCCCAGTATCACAATTGACCACATATAAGCCGTGATTACCGTTTTGGTTGATATTCGCCCAGTAAAGTTCGTTGGTTTCTACGCTAAAGAAACTACCTCCGTTTTTATTCCATCCTGCCGGGTAAAAGTTTGCTGGGATACCGGAAAGAATTTGATTACTTCGGATCGGGCTTTGCACAAGGGCATTATATCCGGTTTGCGTTCCGTCTTTTGTCCCGGCTTCTTCCGAAGGATTACCATGCTGATCGAAGCCGACGCCCTTCAAGAAAATTGTCTCTTGCGGAGTGAGGCGCTCGACGGCATTATCAGTGTTTAGGAAAATTGGTAGTATTTGTTCTTCCTTTTGCGCCATGATTAATAGTAATATCCATAATAACGATCTTCCCGATGATCCATATAGCTAGGTACGAATGCTCTGGGAGCAATTGTCTTTCCTAATTCCGCTATCCTCATCTTATTTAATTCCAAAAACAGACCCCACTTTTCCCTAGAATATTGCTGGCCAAATGACCCGGCCATATCTCTTAATTCAGGATTTTGCTTCATAGAAAAATATTGCACCCCTGTCATGAATGTATCCTTTGCGATATAAGGAATCAGTAAATTTTTCAGATCAATATCTTCATAAAATCTTACCAATGCTTTTTCAAATCCGAAGTCATGTGGGAATACCAATCGGTTTCCGTTTTCACTGATATTATATACGTTCCGGTATTCTCTCCTGAATCTTCCCGGTTCACATCCGCACTGAATGGAAAACCAATCCATTTTATTATCGCAGTAATAAACCCATTCGTTATCATTTGGACTGGGCGGACACATGGCCGTACCGCCAACCGCATAAGGTTCGGTAACGGTTGTTAAATTTCCGGGGTTGATGTTGTTCTGAAAATTACGAATACCACAACTTTCGCAAAGAAGGTTCACATTCTGTTCCGTATCGCAGATACAACCGTTGGCGTCCGTTTCACATTGACACATCTGGGTTGAGGTCGTTACCAAAATCGTATCCGTCCAAACGCTATTTGTATAAACCCTTTGAATGCCCTGGCTCTCTTGATAGACCACTCCGTTTTCTCCAACTGCCAACCGGCTAATGGCATTAAAAGAAATAGGATTTCCATTCGGCAAAAAGTCGGATACCGTAGTCTGTACGGCTACATACCCTTTTATCGTGTTGCAGAGATTATATCCGCACTTTTTTTCGCAAGCGCAATTTTTTTCGGCGGGGACTTCTACAATATCGTCAGAAATTTGTACGTTACGGTAAATAACATGCATGACCCCTCTTTCGTCAATAACATTGACCGAACTAACTCTATTTGAATTGCATGGCAGGTCCAAAGAATTAGTTCTCTTGTTGACGGAGAATTCTTTTCGTATTGGTATTTTTAGCCTTTTGGCTATTTTTAAAGTTGTTTCGTTCAGATCATTCCACACATCTTTGGAGCAAGACAGATAAACCCCTTTTTTTCGACGCAATAAATCGCCGCTCCGCAAGCAGAGGTCATCAATTACATCCATACAAGGTTGAAATCTGGCCATTATTGAACTTCTGTTTGTTGATTAGGTATTCTTTGCTTTAACTCCTTTTGTTGAGGGGTATAGCTATTATCAATTCCCTTATTCATAAATTCCGGCATCCCCAACATCTTTCCCAGAACCAAGTTAGATGCGTCGAATGCTACATCCCTGGATATATCCGGATCGATTCCGGGAGCGTCAAAACTAGATTCCACATCCAATTTAGTAACACATGGAGGGAGATTATACGTGTTTAACCCAGTTCCTTTTATTACAGCGAATTTGAAAAAATTGTATTCCGCCTTCCCCTCGTAAAAATATTCTTCTCCGGCTTCAACCAAATCTATTGACTTGCAATCCCCTCCATCATTGCACCCAATAGGATACATACTTACGATATGGGCATCGTGCGGCATCCGGAACATATCAAATCCGGTCATGTCCGCCCGTCTCATTCCTATTAGATTAGCTTCGCCCAGTTTAAACGGAAGAATAGACAGCAACGGAGATATAAAGTAAAAGGCGTTCCCGTCTTTATTTCTTTTGCTGGCGTTGTAGTATATCCTGAAAACTTCCGCCACAGATAATTTTAAAAATTCAAGCACATCTTCTTTACTAAAGCTCCTACTAGTTGCTTTAGCTCTGCCAGAATTGTACATCTGCCAGTTAAGTTCGGAAAGAGTGCTTAATAACATTATATTTTCTTAAAAAGATAAAAATTTACATAAACTAAAACAAAAATGTCAAATACCCATGCAAATAATTCTATGGGCCTCCATCCAAAAGCGTACAAAGCAGAAGGCCAAAAAGTAATTGTTCCGCCGACCGACGCACTACATTTTATGCACAACCCCATCGGATTCGAAAACCATAATTTCTGTTTCTTCAACCATTTTTTATAGCCTTCCAAAATCATTCCGTCGCCCATCGCCTGTTGAAATCCATTTATAGCCAATCCTTGAAAAATAACAAATATCAATATTTCTAACATCATACTATACTTATTTGGCTTAATGCTTGCGCCCAATCTGAAAACTGTTTATCTCTTGCGTAAATTCCAAACAAATGATTCAGCGCCTTAAAAAGAGGCTGAAAGGCCGCGTTACCCCACTCCGTATCCACGGTTGTAGTGGCACTTATTGTCCAGGTATCATCCGGATTCATATCGTAACCCACCGTATAAACCAACTCCTGTCGTACATATAGGATGAAAACTTTGCTCAAATCCGCTGGGCATATACGTATCTGCACCTGTCCTGTTTCTGCATTCTGACCGGTATTGAAACCAATCGGATTCCAGTATGTTGGAGCCTTGTAAGAACTTGTTGTAAGGTAATCAAATTCTGATTGCGGGACAATAGCAATCGGTCGGCGCTGGCATCCTCCTTTTAAAGTAGCGGTTAAGAATTGTTGCGCTGTGGAAATTGGAACAACAACCTCCCCGCATTCACCCGCTTTATTTACGATAACGCTAGGCGCTCCTAATATATTCCGGTAGTTGGTCGGCAAGGATATTAACCCTCCGGATGGTGGAATGCAGGCCACTTGCACAAAGGGAGCAATAATATCTAAAAGCTGAGCATTGTCTGGATATAGTGCTACGCATTTGTCAATCAAAAAAGAGGTGGCCGTGTTAATCATCGAACTGAATACCCATGGGGGTAGGAAAAAATTCTGAGAACCGTTGCTGACCGAAATGAGCGCGGTATATAGATTTTGAAGAGATGATTTGCTACTGTTAAGCACATTTTTTTATTTTAAACATCTTATTAGCATCCGGAACCATTAGCGCCAACGAAAATCTGATCCGTGGCTAGGTAGGTCCTGGATGGGAAAGTATACGTACCTGCTGATGTAATCGCAATACAGCTTATTTCAGTCCCGTTCACTTCCAATACCACACTGGACGGAATAACACTAGGCGTTCCGCTGATCGTTATTGAAATAGACCCGGTGAAAGCCGAATGCGTTCCCGTTACTTCGCCGCCAGGATTGACAGGGAAGCTACCCCCAGTAATTGCAAATCCTACAATGCCGTTAACGGATGTAATTTGAGATCCTACCATATCGCTCGTAACCTGAACTGTATTGCCGGTGCAAGACGATCCGGTGTATGATCCCACGACGCCAGTGGACGAATTCAAATTAAATATTTCAGTACTTGCAGACTGAACAACATAAGTATCTCCTGTGACAGGAGTAGTCAAAGCGCTATCCAGATAAAGAACTTGTCCTACTCCGAAGGCTCCGTTTGTATAGAGCGTTACCGTAGAACCAGAGCAAATCGTTCCGGGGTTAGTTCCTAAAATATAGGTTCCTGCTGTACCGGATGTACAATTGCTTCCTGTTGCACTTCCTACTACTCCGGTTGTGGAATTAAGATTGTAAATGGCTCCGTTTAATGTGTTCGCAATCAAAGTGTAGCCAGTTACAGGAGTGGTCAAACCGGAATTGGTATACATAGTCGTTCCCGGACCGAAAGCAACATTCGAGTAAAGGATAACTGGAGAATCCCCGCATATAGCATAAATCACATTATCCAATAAGAAATTACCGCTAAGAACCCCACCGGCTTGCGTGGTGACTTGGGAAATGAATGGCGTTCCGCCGCAATTATTCCCTACCGAAACGTCATAAGTCGTTCCGGGAGTCAATCCTGTAATAAGATACGGAGTAGTCCCGTTTATATTTCCATTCGGGAAAAGATTTATGCCGCTATTGGCTGTGATCCATGTAGTCGTTCCGTGTATCCGGTATTGCAGGGTAACGATCTGGTTGGCCGTAGGGACGGGCGAAAAGGTAACGCCATAAAACCCAATCGTACTTGTGCTTGTAGATGAAAAGTTGACCGCAGAAATACCCGGACAAGTCCCCGGAGCAGTGCAGACTATAGCGCAAAAAGCCTGTTTTACTGCTGTGTTAGCATTAACGGCATTAATGAACGCCATGGCTGCCTGGCTTGAAGTCAAGGTTGTACAAGCTCCGCCTACGATGGACAAAAACCGGTCGCTGGCATAGTTGAAGGTAGCATTAGGATTGTCTGAGAAAAGGGCCTGCAATTTTGCGCAAGTGAATGCCACAAGCGTATTGATCCTGTTGCAAATATTGCAAATCGCGTTTGTCAAGGCTCCATTGTATGACTGCTGAGTGGTATTGGCTTGATAAGTGGTTTGGACGACATTGTTATTGTAATCCAAGGTGCAAAGTGTGAGTGCATTACCTAATGCCACTTGAAGGGCTGTTAAGTTGCACAAGAAATTGATGATAGCTTGCAAGACTTGAACCAAAGTAACGCTAGTGGCCTGGAATGCCTGCGTAACATTCGGACTGCTGAAGGTCATGGTGGCGGCCACGTTGGTATTATTAACCGATAAGATCGTCAGGGTGCCGCTGGTCACCGTTGCGCTGAAAGTTCCCAATGTGAGGCTATTCAACCAAGCAGCGACCGCCGTAGGATTGTTCCCGAACAGATTAGCAGGAGCGGCATAGGTATTCCCGTTTATAACCACATTGACCAAAAGAGTAGACCCGGTCACCGCCTGAGAAAGGGAATAGTTTACTTCAGAGGTATTGATAACGCACAAGCCGTTTAATCCCAAAATACTCCCCGCTGCCGTTACCAATGAATTCAACTGAGCTAACAACGTAGGATCATCTGCAATGGCTGTCAGGATATACCCGGCCATTGTATCATAATTGAAGGTTATGATGTACTGAACGGTGTTTGAAATGGCGGTATTTATCTGAATGGTAAATGCCAAATCCCCAGTATTCCCCTTTACTATTTGATAAACGTTAGAGGCAATATCATAAATTAGGGTATCTCCGGCAGCCGTTGGCGACGGTACGGTTGTTCCCCCCACTCCATTCAAAACGATGGAGGTAACCGCCGGATTGATTGGGGTAAATTCACTTTGAGTAAGAGAAGATGACCCGCAATCACAAGAAAGATATTTTTTAATATAATCAACTTCAAATTGGGCATCCTGTCCGCTGGACTGTTTCATAAATCCACTAAGGACAAACATGGAAATATCGGCAATCTGCTGTTTTGCGTTGGCCCCTATAGCATTATTGCATTCCCGGATGGCCGTCTGCTGAATTTTTTGGATGCAACAAAGGATCTGAGACATTTTATTGTTGCAGGTCACAGGAAAGACTCCCGGCCCGTTGGCTCCTATGATGTACGATACTAGCACATAAACATCCTGCCCAATGGCATAGGTTGCCACGGATGTACATTGTATACTATATTGACCCGTGTAGACGACGTTATTTGTGATTGGGGTTCTGGTGAAACTTAGAGGCCCGAGTGTGCCCACTGGATAGTACAAAGTACCGGTTTTTGTGACCGACTGCGGCTGAAGGCCGTTGTAAACCATTGGTGTAACCTCTTTAACGGTCAGAACGGAATTAATACAATCAGGAGTTAAGGAAAATATTCCGGTAACATAACCGCTGTCCGTTAAATTGGTCGGCTGGCAAATAGTGCTATAGATAATGTTCGTTTGGTAAATCTGCCCTCCCGTATCTTGTATGGCCGCGTAGATAGCATACGTCTGAAATAAGAAAGCGAAATTGACACTCGACAAATCCAACACCCATGAAGTAGTTGTTCCGGCATTTGGTATCTGAGGCGTTGTAAAATTGATAGATGCTAACGTAACACCATCCTGATCAATAACACTAAATGAAACAGGGCGGTTGGCTAAGTTCGGCCCTACGGTGAAGGGAAGTAAATTGAAGGTCATCCTCCGATTGTAGATATCAATATTGACACTCCAACCGAAGCTCGTAATTGTCCCACTATTCACCGATATTTGAGGCATCTACTATTTTTTATTCTTATTAAAAAAGGCCGTCCTGTGATGAACGGCCCTTGACCTGTCTTTACAGGATATAATTTACTAACCCAATCCCTAAGACGTACACGAACCAGCCGTAATTTGGTCAAGGCTCCAACTAGTGCTAGGCACCCCCGGCTGCGGGCAAAGTTGAGCAATCGGGAAAGTATAAGAGAATACGATGTAATGCGATACGGAACTTATGTTCGATCTTAAACGCACGTTGCCTATATACTGACCCACATAAGCCTGAGAAATTAATCCATGTGCATCTGCGGACCCGTTGTCGGCGCGAGATATACAATAAGCAAGCGCGGTCGGTGTCACAAAAAGTGGAATGCCTCCGGGCTGACCGATATAGGTTGTAGTAAGGCTTCCGGTTCCGTTAAAGGCTGCTTCTGCATTGGCTACGGAGATACAATCAATGACCACTCCCTGGCCATTCTGTTCGACGTACACACCGGTTAAGATGTTTGGATCTGCAAGGTCTGCGGATGACGGCTCAAAGGTTACCAGATATTGAATCTGGTTTTGGCCAGGCACCAAATACCGCTTAATCCAGGCTGGTCGGGGCGTAAAAGCTCCGATCAAGTCCGCATTAATCGATATCTGATTATTGCTATCGTACCCGGTAAAATGCGGGGCCTTATAGAGCGCGTATGCCGCTGTTAAAATCGTGTTTGCCATTTAGCTTATTTTAGCTTTGAAACCAATTCTTTAAATGATTGCGTTGCCATGAAAACCTGGTCCTCGATATAATGATCTAACATCCACTGAATCATTCCCTCTCCTTTTGCCTTGATGTCTGACATGATCAAGTTCTTTTTACCATTCACTTCCAAGGCAATGTGTCCGTCTTTTGTCAGATCCAATGCTTTGTAGGATTCTGCCTTTCTGAAAGCGTCCTCTACCCCTGCTTTGTACTGACCGATCAGGTAGAAAAAATCTACAGGTTCGGCATTGGCGTACTCTAAAAGAACTTTATAAATCTGAAGGTCTCCTGACAACAGATTTGTGTCTCCGAATTCAGGCCTGTCCCCCATGATTTTGAACAAGTTCTTTATCTCGCTGGGCTTGTTCGAAAGGGTCTTAACGAATATGCCTGCATCGATACTGCTCTCAATCCTCTTTATCGAACCCTGATCAACGTGTTCATCCGTAATCTCGTAATATCTGTACCCTTTTATGGCCGGGTCCGGATTCTTTGATTTACTGTCCCTGCTTGAAGGATGAACCCGCAAGAAGGTGATAAACAACTCATCTTTTTTCGGATCAAACTTATTTTCACCGGCCGAAAGAACAATGGACGCTCCTTTTACATGATTCCCTTCCTGATTATCTCTTACGACGATCTTTTGAACATTCTGCTGGTATTCGAAATCCAATGAGCGGCTTTGGGGAAGATACCGAATTTCAATCGCATACCCTCCATTCGTTCCCCAATCCATGAATTCGATCTCTCCTTTGTATCCAGGCGTGTTAAACTCAATCTCTGTCCCGTCAGCTTTAGGTTTTCCCGCAATCACTCTCCGTCCCCACACCCTGGCCTGATTGATGATCAAGTGACTCCCCACGGGAATATACCTTTTCATCTGTGGCCCCGTAGGCTCTCCTGTTTTCTTGTTTACCTGAGCAACGATTGCCTCTCCCGGCCTTTCGTTACCTACCTGGATAACATAACCTCCTGCCATAAAACACCTTTTTAAAATTTCATCAAATGTTCGACCTCATATAAAGACTACCCTTAGTTGGTAGACTGTTTCGTCAAAAGGCCCAGTGCGGTCGGGCGGTGGAATTCGATTCCGTAGGTAGTGGAAACGTACACATTCAACGTACGGCCACCCTGTTTCCTGAAATCGAACTGCCAGATATTGTCTACCATTGCGGGTTCGGCACCTTCCAGATAGCAGAAGGTAATGAACGGAATGGTATTCCCGGCCTGATCCTTGAATTTGGCCAAAGGCATCATCAGGGCGAAATATTCCAGGATATTACCATACCGACGGTGATCCAGAATGTCGATCATGTACGGGGTAAACTTGTATCCGAAGGCTTCGAAGTTCTTGAAGTCGAAGTAGGTGAAATCCCTTGCTCCTGTTCCGCCGGGGCCAAACAGTTCATAGACATAGTTCTGACCGGATGCGGCAATCATCAAACCGATGCTTTCCGACCAATCTTCCCAAAAGCCAAAGTCGTGAATCAGCATGTATTCGTTACAGCCATTCACCCGGCGAAGGGTCTTGATCATCCCGAAAAGGATCTGTTTCAGAGAAACGCTGGAAAAAATATCATACCCGGCATTGAACATGCCGTAAGTTGTAGCTATAGGAACAAGTCCGTCCATGCCCTTCGCGTTGCCGTAGTCCCTTTGACCAAACAGCAAGTTGATGTTCATGTTATCCTTGATGAACGCTTCGCATTGGCCATGAAGAGCAGGGATGTAGAAGAAATCCACCGCTTCCCCACGCGTATTCAGACCCTTGATGACTTTGAAGTCCCGGTCATACACGTAGTTGTTGATTTCCGACTGATCCACGAAGAACCCTTTTTCAAAGGTCTGGGCATACGCCTTGTACATCGTCGGAGGGTTCAAAACGAGACCTTCCGTAATGATATTGTTCGTATCCAGCATGGTATAATGCCGGAGCGGATCGATGATGATTGTGTATCGGGAATAAGCGGAAAAGTTGATCGATTGGCCGTTGATCGGCGTGAAGGTGACGACGTTGGTCGTCTTATTGACGGCAGTGATAAAGACTTTCTGCCGGTTAAGTTCCTTGATATAAGCGTAATAACCTTCTATGGGTTTGGTGTAGTTTCCAACTTGGCTAGACGAAAGCGCATCAATAGTGCCGGTCACCGGAGCGCCGGGAGCGCCTACATTGCTATTCCCGTCTATTACAAAGGTCAGCGTATCGTAGGAATCGTATTCCAGCCAATAAAACTGATTGGCCGGAACGGTCCGATTTTCGGAACCAAACGCGGCCATCATCTGCGAAAACAACGCTTCCGGGCTTCTCTCATCGTAGGGCATGATTACCTGAGCGCCAGAACCGCCCCTCAACTGCCGGATGGCAGGTAATAGAGCGGCTTGCTTTAGGGAGTCATACATGACTAGCGGTGTTTGACCCGCGATTACCTGATCTATCGAAAAGTTCCCAGCATCGCACTGGAAAGTGTTAAGATTCGCCATAAATTGTTTTATTTAAAAACTACTTCTTTCCTTGTAAAGAATCCATCACTTGCTGCTGTGCGCTTCCTTTGTCTGCCCCGCCGGTTACTTTCGGATCTTGTAACAATGGGAATGGATTTTTAGCCCCGACCGATCCTCTTTTGTAACCTTTTTCATCACCTCTTTTCAGGAACGTTTCAGCTATTTTTTGCAGTCCGGTTTCTCGTTGTGTAGACCAAATTTCGGCTTCCGCTTCTCTTTTGGCTATCTCTCCCAACTGCTTCAAATCACCCTTTTTGTATAACTGGAAGGTGCTGGCGTTCCTCATTTTCTTATCGACCTTCGCGTAAATTTCTTTGCGCTGGTCGTCCGTCAAGTCAATTTCCACCGGCACTGTATCCTCTCCGTCTTTGGTTTCGAACAGCTTGACTTTAGCCGGGATGTTCTCCTGAATGAATCCGGCCATCTTTTTGTTGTAGTCCGGGAGGTCATTCTTTATCGACCGATCTTCGTCAAATTCTGTTTTTACCCTTGTATAAGAACTTTCCAGCGGGGAGCGCATTTCAGTCGCCTCTTTCGTTATTTTTGCTAGTCCCCTAGCCTTTGTTTTTTCGTTCGTGCTGTTCAGATGATACTCGGACTCAAAATCTTCTTTTGCCCTTGTTTCCACATCTGCCGGATCAACATCCGGATTTTCTGCTTTCCAGGCCGGGAGCCAGCTTTCGTAAACGGCGGTCCTGTCATCCTTTTGTTTCAGCGTTTCCAGTTTCGTAAATTCGTCGGGTTTCATCAGACCTTGCTCCACAGCGTATTTCTGCATTTCTACCCGGTATAGGTTTTCCCTTTTTTCTATTTCTTCTGAGCTTTCTAACTTGTCCTCTTTGGGCTTCAAACGCTCCTTCAGGGCGTCCAAGCTCTCTAATCCCAACTCTTCGAGTAATCCCTTGTATGGGTCAACTACGGGAGCATCTTCTTTCTTCTCGGTATTCGCGCCGCCTGCGGGAGCTACTACTGGTTCGACCTTCTTTTCTTCTGGATTTTTGACCTCGGTAGTTTCTTTTATTTTGGCGGCATGTTGGGTGACTATATCGTTCACCGTTAAAGTTTCATCTGCCATGTAAAACGCTTTATAGTAGTAAAATAAAGGGTGTTTTATTAATAATTTGTATGTTTGTGGCAACAAAACCCATTATTTTTAATTTCAACTCCAAAAATCTATGCCTAGAAACAACCGTATTGTTGAAATTTATAAAGGCATTATCATCCGAGAAAGCAATATTTACAGTCAACGTTTCAATGCGGTGCAGTACAAAATGCTAATACTGGACTCGGAAAGGACCGGTTTGCCAATAAGCCAAATTTTATCACTAAGCTCTAAGCCATGTGAAAAATGCGTTAATATAGATGTGATAGCCTATAATCAAGATTCACAAAAAGTATCTATCAAAAGAGGGATATTATACGACAACGGAAAGCAGCGAAGTGGAGTTTCAATCATAAAACAAGCTCATGCAAAAACCAAATGATTCAATTATTCTCGCCCAAAAGATGCTTCTTGATTTGGAGAAAAATTATCTTCCTGATCTAGAACTTATAAACCTTCACACAATCTTTCGTCCTGTATACAAACATAATCTTACCATATTAAATCAGAATGCTATTGTCGCTTTCGTAATATTCGCATATTCTGAAGAAAGTCCTTGGTTAAACCCCCGTCAAGATCGTTTGGCGAATAAGAAATACATTTTATCGGGTATCAGCGTAGATCCCTCCCATAGGATTTACAAAGAAATTATCGAATATCAAAATGACGCCATACAGGAAGTCATTCTTAATTACTTACTTTTCTGCACCGATTCCAGATGGCGGGAAATTATTTCTTTATTGGAGTACCATGATAAAATGTTCCTATTCTGTAATCAACGAACTTCCGACAAGCAAAAAACCGGCACTTCTGTAGCCGAGGGAGGGGCGATAACTGAAACTTTTGAATATATCGATCAAATAGATGTAGCCAAAATAAATAAAGAGAAAGGAGAGTTGATGATTAAAGCCATTGAAGCCAGGCAAAAAGCTGAAACACTTCTCAAGACATTAGAAAGTGATTATCAAAAAACCGATTCGGCAACGCAGTCTGATTTTGGTTTTCAATTTTCCGATGTCCGCAAGTACGATCCCCTAAAATGGGAAGATCGTATCCGTCGTAGACATCAGGAAAATAAATCTTAGACCGACGCCGGTTGCAATGCATCAGCCGTCTCGTTCTGTCGCTGTAATTGGGCCTTGTTGTTATCTGCGGAAATTTTATTATTCTTAAGTTGTTCTTTCTGAGTGGCCATTGTCTGAGCCTTTAATTTATTTTCCAGATCCAACAACCTAGCATCTATACTTCCCTGATTGTTTTGGTTTTGGTCCTTTCCGTCTGCTTTTGCTTTTTGAAGGGCTTGTGCTATTTTTAGATCAGCATCTTTCTGCTCCATTATCTGTTGGTGCTGTAGCTCGGCTTGTGCCGCGGCCTCCTTCTTTTTCTTAGTGAGCGACATTCTCATCAGACAGAACGATTCCTTCCAGTTGTCAGCCCCCAATAGCAAATATAAAATATCTTCATCTAACTTTCCTTGTGCTACTAAGTTTTCGGCTAACTTCATAACAAATTCTTTTTTACCAGAATTGTCCACATAGTTTATGGACAACCCAACCGACTCGGGAGGCACATCCTCCATCCCTTCAATTAATAATCCGTCTGTCACCCCGAGTATATTTCTAAACTCATCGTAACGATCAGTTATTCCCAATTCCTTCGATTCTTCGCCACACATCAAAATGTATCGAACAAATCTTTCAGCGGTGGCCTTCACGATAAATTCATAAGCCTTCTGTAAGAACCATTTAGAATTGTCGCTACCTTTAACGGCCTCTTGAATTCCGGTTGTAGTTACGCGAGGCTTTGCCGCGTTGGGATCATTCCCGAGTGCAATATTAAGTTGACTATAAAGATTTACTATTTGTCCGAGAAATTTATCCGCCCTGTCTAACCACCCATTCTTATAAACCAATATCAATTTTTGAGGGTCTATAATCTGCTTGCCCTGCTTGTCAACCATTTTTAAAAATCCTTTCCCAGACTGTTTTATCATCCTGAATTGTTCTTGAGCGGCCTCTACTTCGTTCCCACCTGTCGGTTCTGTTCCTTCACCAGGATTAATGGCGTTTTCCTCATCGACTGAGGCCAATAATCCACCCATCAATTCATCTGAAAGTATTGTAGCGTCAATATCGTTAACTAAACAGTTTTGATAAGAATTCCATGCGAAATTTATCTTTCCCATGTACGCCTGTACAATATCGGTAGTGGATGCCTGTTTAGAGTTGTCGTAAATAACAAGTGGACATTTCGAGTATCGCCCATCCTCTCCGGTCCTAAATTGATCTTGATTTTTTCTTATATCGAAAATAAAGTTAGCCTGCCATGCATAGTCAGCATTGGATAACTGGGCATCGGTCGGGGGTATATAATAAAAACTACGCCAAACGTTGTAATTTTTTTCTTTTCGCTGTATTTCATATTGATTTTTGACATAGACATCCCATGTCATTCCCGTTCGTTCGTAGTTTGGCCAATTGGCAACCACCTCATCCATGTTTATTTCATAGTCCTGAGACAAAACACCACATCTGCCTATTCTAATCATAGCATCATCTCTTATTCGATTGGGTCTTTCTACGTTTTCAATCCAATCAATACCATGACTAGTCCCTTGACTTTTATTCCAAAGGAAAACTTCTTTTAGCTTTTCCGGCTTCAATCCGAATCCGCATGTTTTTACAAAGTCAGCAAAAGTTATCTCATATTCAATGAAATAATACTGAATATCTTCACCATCTTTTCTTCGAAATGGGCTGATAAATAAAATGGCCGGATCAAATCCCTCTATCACTGGCCGTCCGGTTATCCTGTCGGTATACCATTCTAAACATTCTTTATTAAAGTGCCTGAGATTATCAAAGACTTCATCCGCCCATCGATCATCCCAGCGGTTGAGTTTGAACATATAGTAATCGATGCCTTTTTCAATAGCCTGTTCATAATCCCCCTTATAGACCATTTCGTTATAAAGCATCAAATCTTCATTGCTCTCGATTTTGTTTTTTATTAGGTCGGAAAATTTTGAAACTACGTCGTTACCCATCTCCTTTCCGTCGTTTCCTTTTTGTTGGTGTTCTGAAAAGTTTTTGATCCACTTGTATGGATCTTGACTTTCGGAGATGCCTGGGATACCCAACTCTTTACAAAAGTCATTGATGATCCAACGAACTTGACGGCTATAAAGGGCCTTATAGCTGTCTCTCATCTTACGTGTCTTAGAGTATTTATCGGTAAAATTGGCTTCTATCTGTTTGCCCATGCGCTGAATTTCGGCCCGCATGTTATTGAGTAAGTGAATATAGACCGGATTGGCTTTTCGATCAGCGGTTACATAGGTGGCAAGTCCGCCGCCGCCTTCGGGAGTTATGGGATCAAACATTTGATCCATTTCTTTTTCATCAATCTCTAGCAAATCTGTCTTTCTGTATTTTATCGCCCGCTTGGGATCAAGAAACCTCTTACAATTTTTCTTTGCAAAATAAATTACCTGAGCCGCCCAGACCTCATTCTTAAGGTCAATCGGGAAATACGATAAATCACTGAAAAAATTGGTCCTATCTTTAAGGGAGGGCTTTTTCGAGTCTTTTTTCTCCTTGGCCATTTACAGAATTTCTATAAAACTAGCAAATATTTCTATTTTCTGCGGAAAAATTCAGTTTAGCAGCAACCCAGCGTTTTCTACAAGAAGGAGTTCGGCGGCATCGTAGTTGTTGGAGTAGTGGTCTTTTAGCCGTTCAAAAAGCTGCATAAACCAGTTGAAATAGTAGGAGCCATACCAATTTTCTTGAATGAACTTCGCGGCATCTAAGGCAAGATCATTATCGTTTCGCAGGTCATAAAATCGCATCAGCCATGACTTGTAATCCTTTGATACTTCTATATACGTGATGTATCGACCGCAGACGCATATCTGGATAGCATAGGGCAAATTTCCGTTCTCCAATTCAACCATAAAGCCGTCAAAATAAGATTGACTTATCAGCATTAGATTATGAGAGACGGAACGAGAATCGGTCGCCTCACCAATTAATCCGCTTTCGTTGATCTTATTTACAAGAAATTTCGTCATCAGCTAAAAGTATATCCCCTTTAAATGCGACGGCAATACGATACGCCGCTATTTCTCTGTCGAACCAATCGTCCTTTTTCAAAAAAATTGCCTGCCCGCATTTGAAAATACAATCTTCAGGAACGGCAATCACTTTTCTGACTACGACTGGATTTGTTTCCCTCATTGCTTCCCCTCTTGCACTTACTATTTTTAGGTAATCTGGTTTGTACTCCATAAAAACATATGGGTCGAACGGAATCAATTCCTCCCCTCTCACAATCCCCAATATCCTGGATATATGATTATAATCTCCTTTTACCCATGCTCTCCTTCCATTAATAAGGGGTGAGTTTGTATCATGGTAGGTCGTGTGCGCCACTATAGAAATCAATTGGTCCTTTTTTACAAAACCTATGCAGTCGTCGGTCAAATTAGACACGAGATAATCCAGAATAAGTGTGTCCCCTACTTCTACATCATGCACACTTATCCCCACAGCTATGCACTCTCCTACACAAACGTTTTGTTGAAATCTTCGCTCGTACCCCTCCTCAAAATGGATCGGCTCGAAGAATAATCTTTTCTTCGTCCCATCTTCTAGGACAATTTCCTTGCTGATCAAATCCTGAATCTGCTGTTGTGTGATCCGGATAAGTACACGGTCTGGAGCCGGGATGATAGATAGCCGATCATAGAAATGGTTAACCCTATCGAATACGCTTCTTTTATTTTTTCCCATCTGTCACGAATTTGCAAAGAATGTTCTGATGATTTATGGTAAAATAAACCTTCCCATCCTCTTCTATTTTAGTGCTTGCGGCCCGATAAAATGACACAAAGTCCCCCTTTTTCCAGAACTTCACATCGTCGCCGACCGCAAATATAGTTCCCCGATTCTGGGCTTTTTTTTCGTTCTCTTTTTGAATATCCGACTTGACTATTTTTGTTTCTCCTAAATCAATTTCATCCTCTAATTTTTCAGGGATGATTAACACTAAGTCTAAGTTTGGAACCGGGATCATATATTTATTTTTGTTTTTTATTTATCATCTGACCGGAGGGAACACAGATTGAGACGCTTTTAGCATCCGTTGTACGCTGTTGTCTGTAGTGTTTGTAAATACAAGTTGATCGGCTCCATATTCACACATGATTGTCGCCATCGTTACGTGGGAATTTTGAGAATTGGCAATGTCAAAGTTAATGAAATCCAAAAGCCCATCTTCAAAAGGATAGCACTCTACCTGATCTTTATCTTCCTCCGGATTTTTTGGAGCGGCAAATTTAGTGGCCAACCGCTGAACGCCATTCTCGGTTGTCTTATCTGTCGTGTGCATCCCGAAAATTCCTTTCTTGTCAGTCAATAAGAAATCTTCCATCCCGTTATCTATAAAGACATCATCGGTATCCCCTACGTTTCTTTCCACTTTTATCGGAGCGCCGTAATACCTACAGGCTTTTACCGCTTCGAAGTGTGCGTCTTTTGGATCATCTGGCCTATGCAACATCAACGCACAATACTCATTTACAACTCCACTGCCAAAATAATCAAACTTTTTCCAGACAACCAAGCAGGCTAATGACAAGTTTTTGCTTGTAGTGTTTTTCTTCTTAAACTTTATGGGGTCGTACCCAATTACAAATTCAGGATTGGTAGGTTTCAAATACTGACCTTTTACACTGCTCCGCCATCTATTTCTAGTATCAATATTCCGTTCTGCCGAAAAAAATGGGTGGATAGCGATCAACCATATCCCACCTTCATCTGGTTCAAATGAAACTCGCCCTTTCATATCCGGCATACTAAAGTTGCCTCTTACATACGGTTTTTTGTCTCTCGGCAAAAGGTTCAGTGCGTCAAGTCTATCTTGCATCCTTAATGCCGGTAGATAATCCTTGCTCGTCGCTGCCAGCAATCCGTGTTTCCTTATCAATGGCAACCGGCGCATTTCAAAGATTCTCGCTTTGGAATTAGCCGGATGTTTATTAACTTCCCCTTTTACATAGGCTTCGGCGCTATCCTTGTTTATTTTTCCGAACTTTGTATAAGCTGGGTCGCGGTGTTCCTCTGGAATATCCGCTGAATGAATGGCGCTAATAAACCATTCGTAAAGTCCGCTAGTCGTTCTACCGTTGGCATCCCTTATCTTTGGATTACTATCATAGACTATTTTGCACCCTTCTTTAACGGACTGGGCAACGTCGTCTGAATCTCCCATCGTGGAAAGCACATCGACCTTTCCTTTGATCCCATATTCCACCACGCATTTTTTGTTGACCCCAAGCGTTTCTTCAATGGATGCCTCCGTCCATTTAAAGGCTTCGTCCATTATAATCAGCTTCTTCTTGTAGGTGTCTACCGCATGGGCAACGGTGGGATAGGCCATAACAGTACCCTTCAAATAATCGTCAGGCACATCGTTTAAAACATCAACCTTATTATTGACAAGCTCTAAGGCATTCCTCGGCTTTTTCCCGTTGGGCGCATAGAACATCCCTCGCATCCAGCGGGGCCTTTCCATGTACGAATCAATGATTGGTCGCAAAAGCGATTGGATGCATTTCGGGTGATCAGTGCTTTGTAGTGCAATCTTGTGGTTTTCATCTTCAATAAGGGTATATATTGCTTCCTCTAATTCCTCCGTTGTGATTCCGCACCGCCTGCACTTTAAAATCGCTTTGCCGTAACAATAAGGGTCTTTCCGCACCAAGTCCCGGAAGTAAAAGTCAAACCGCTGCTGCTCCAAATATTGAGCATACCCAAACTCCCATTTAGACATCTGCATGAAGTCCCAATGCATTCCTGTTATCCAAATCAACTCACCGCCAATGAACATCCACATCCCGTTATAGAAGTAGTCGTCCATTTTTTCGATGTACTCTCCCCTCTCTCTTACCGTCATCCTCTTTACGTCTCTTATCTCCGGCCGCCGCCATATCTGGTCCTCTTTTTTCTTATCGTAGTTCAGAATTAGCTTTTCGTCTCTGGGCTCAGGCGGCAAAGAATATTCGTATAAGCCGTCCATTAACTGTATAATATTCCCTTTAGCCATTATGCAATTTATAGAATTCAAGGGCTTTCCCAATCAATTCCCTTCTATTAGAATGCCAGTTAGCCATGTACTCTGATTTGCAGGTCCGGCAATAAGCCTGTTTTTTAGCCAATAACTCAGGTTCTATAGGATGCCCGCAGTTAGAGCAATCAGCTTTCCGATGTCCTTTTTTTGACCTGATTATCATTTTAACTTCTACTAGACGTTCTTTGTGGAACATCCGTGGAACCAAATATACGAAATCGTGGAACTTTTCGTGAAACACCAAAACAGACAGAATAAAATTCAGCAATTAACGGCATACTTCGAAATAATGTCGTTCGCCATAGCTATCCCCAATGCTGTAATTCTGAGTTTAACGCCCTTGCTTCGCCCGATCTTATCCACCAATCCTTTCCTTTGCAGGCTGCCGAAGGCTAGTCTTATTTGAGTGCCGCTGGCGTTGTAAGCGTACTTGTAAACCTCTTTATATATCTGACTGCTAACCATTTCCCGGCCGTGGTAGAGGAAAATAAGGACTAGGAATTCGGGCATTCCGATGCCTATGCTCATTACCCACTTCTTCTTTTGGGATTCGTAAAAGGATAAAAATCGGCAGATATACTCCATTTGCGTCTTATATTCGCCAATCTTTGTATTTTTTTGATTTTTATTCTGAATTAAAAAGTTGTATGCTGGGCTAACTGATAAGGAATTCATCCTCCCATACGTATCCATCAATTCTTTTCCCGCCAAACAGAAATCTCCGTGCGAAATTAGCTTTCCAGCTTCCTCAACGGTATTCCCTCCTTTCTTTAAAGACGCCTTCCAAGCCAGAAACTCGCCCTCAGTCATGCCCTCCTTCTCGTCCTCTACCATCAAAATCCAGCGTTTATTTAACGCTTTTAGCAGCACATACATCTTCCCAGCTAAACCAAGTTTGTTAGAAGATTTGGCATCATACACGGCCCCGCGCCGGAACATTTTAAACATTAATTCTTTGGGCAACTGGCTCTTTTCCAAAGGCCCCATGTTCTCGGCCAACTTAGCGAACAAGAGGTCGAAATTGTCGTTTTCGATATCGAATCTAAGTTTCGGCACTATATGTTGTGGGTATACATTTTAAAGGACTGAGCTTGGTAAGCAGACCAATCTATGTCTCGTTTTTCGATGCTCGAATATCCTGGGCGCTGGTTACTCAACATTGGCAGAGTGCAAAAACTCTTATTTAACGGCTGAATGAACCGCATGAGCAGAATATCGTAAGCCAGGGTGGGATTCTTTTCAATAAGGGGTACGATGAGTTTCATAGCCTCCGAGCTGTAAACTATAGCGTTAGTGGAGTACGATGAACGGATACGTAGAATATTTTGTGATACTCTTTCAGGACGCGACAATAAATTACAGGATAAGAAAAGACAGTGGTAGTCTTTCGGAACTTGTGGCCATATTTCGTCCATTGCTGGCCAGAATGGTACAAGGAAATGATTGTCATCCTCTAAGACCAAAACATTTTTTTCTTTCTTCGCTACGGTACAAGTAAACAGTCGGTGCATTGTCAGAAGCAACCCAACTACTCCGTTTTCGTGTTCTGTCGCTTCCCATCTCGCAGACTGAATATCATGCTCCTGAAGCTCAGGCCAAATTACCTCAGTACGCTTCGCCCCAACTTCATTAGGTAGAGAGATTACAAATATTTTGTCGAAGTACTTCATTTTTTGACCAAAAGGGCATCACCCCAATTAGTATTACCGGCCCACATGGTTTCTACCCTCACAAGATCAAATTTAGCCAAAAATTCGTCAAGTTCTTCAATGAGAGGACAACCGACATACAGGTGCGCCTTATTGACCTCCAAATAAACCCATTTGAATTGGTTAAGCAACCCGCCCATCCCTCTCAGGGCAAACAATTCCGCCCCCTGTATATCAATGTTCAGGAAATCAAAATCATTCAACTCGCCGTTCGGAAATAAGGAATCTATCCTCCATATTTTACAAGGAATGTCCCTTGTATAGAAAACGTCCGGGTGAACGACCTTGTGGGTTCCTAGCTCAAGTATTGAACTTGACTGCCCGGCGTTGTTCGATTCATGTAGCACAACATCCCCGTTTATATCGCCTATGCAAACATTGTATGCCGTGGCCTCTGGATTAGATGAAATGTTACTGACCAATTTTTTATAGATGTCGGGGTTCGGCTCTATCCAAATCTGTTTTTTTACTCCAAGTTCCATATACACGGGAAATTCCTCCCCAATATTTCCGCCAATATGAAGCACTCCTTTCGGATGAATCTTGTATTTCGGCCAAAGACCTCTGAAATCTATAAGCATTTGTTACGGTTTACGTACCCAAAAAGAAGCCATTGCCGGTTCTTCATCAGGCACTATATTTATTTCAAGACCTTTCTCTTTGAAAAAATCGTTCACCGCCTTGTTTACCCCATAAGATAAGTTCAAATAGTCATGCCCGCTGATAATGCCACCTGAAACGACTTTGGGGAAAGATAATACCAGATCGTTCATCACATTGTAGTAGTCGTGCGCCGCGTCGATGTAAATAAGGCCAAATGTATTGTCAGGCAATAGTGGAATTTTGTCTTTCGTAAGTCCCCTCAATTCAAAAACTTTATAATCCCACGGCTTAATTCGCTGCATTGCTTCGTAGTGATTATTGTCATGCCATGATTGGTTAAACCCTCCGTCGCCAGCTTGACCAGGAATACAAGCCCAGTTGTCGATCATATAGAACACGTCCACATTCCATCCGCATATCTGCTGGCTGAATCTTCCTTCGGCGCAACCTAATTCGGCCACAATTCTAGGAAGTTTAAACTCATCCAGCAATTTACCAAGCTCCGATCTGAAATTTATTTGCATTCTACAAAGTTAAATGTTGCCGGATCAAAATCTGTTATCTTATCCTGCCACCAATATCTTGAATTTTCAATACTTCCATTCAGCTTACTAAACCCAGAGAAGCGAGTAATCCCGGTCCCGATGTCAGATAAATTATCAATCTGTTTCACTGCCCCCGGCAAAAGGCAGTACGTCTTTAACATGGGTTGCATTCGGATCATGCTGTAGTCGATCCCTATTGAAGTCGGGATTTGGCTTTCTAAGGTGCCTAAGACCTGTTCAATGCTATTCTTGTTCACTATATAGGCATACGTGCAGAAGCAAGCCAAAGTTCTTAATATGCGAGGGTCATCTGTACGGTCTGCATCCCTGCCCAAATCAATACCGGGCAAAAGCGGATTGTGTCCTGTGTACCAATGCGGCGGTCCGATATGCACGGTAGCTCCAAGCCAAATTATATCCCAATTCTTCCCGTCAAGATATTTTTCAAAGTACTCGATCCTTTCGTGGAAGTCTGAACAAATGTCCAAATCATCCTCCATCACGAATGCATGTTTATTAACAGACAACGCCTTTTGCATTACTCCCATTTGACTAGCATAGCATCCGCAAGCGCCAGGAGTGCGCCTTAGCATGGTCCCCCATTTATTATGATCCCATTGATGATCTCGCGTCCTTATCGCATCAAATCGCTCTGCTTTGATCCCTACGCGCTCCAATTCTTTCTCCATTCGCTCCCGCCTGTCTGTTCGGTGCGCTAAATTTACATAGGCTATATAGCAGTCGTCTAAAAGCATGGTACATTGTCGTTTTTAACAACAGACCAGACCCCATGCCCGTCCCTTGTGGAAGCGATATAAAGCCGGTCGGCTGGAATTATTTCTCTTACGGCCCTGCCAACTTCCGGATTTTCGGTGGACAGTACATCATGTCCCGAAAGTATCCCATCATGGAGTAGCTTTCTGTTCCAAAGAAAAATTTCGGCGCGGGTCTGATTATATTTATGAGAACTGTCGATAAAAATATGGTGGAAATAGCCGTCTGGGAATTTCGTGGACGCGTCAAGCGAACTCATTTCCAAAAACTCAATCTTATTCCCCAATCCGCTATTCACTAAGTTACTGATTATTTCGTTCCGCTGGCTTGCTCCTCCGTAGTCGCAATTATCAACGGCAATGAATCTTTCGATCTCTTTGCCAGCGTTCAGTATGGCTTCTGCCAAAAATATGCAACTCTTACCCGTTCCCAATCCCACTTCCACCACCCTTGCAGGTGACGGTATCCGTTCTGCAACGCTCAGGTAATACGATTCGTAATCAAACATACTTCCGCCTATTTGTGCCGAGTAATTCCGCATAGTTAAATACTTTTAATTCATCCCCGTCGATGGCCTTAATCTTGATTGAAGTTGCTCTATAGATTCGGCCATGTCTTTTTTATATCTAGGTTCGCAGTTTTCAGCGTATTCCTGTTGACCCGCGTACGTCTCAATAAGAAATCTGTTCATTACTCCCATCTGCATTTCAATTGGGATGTCTTCGAATTGCACTCCGTCCCTAAATAGATTTCGCCATACTTCTTTCTTTTGATAGCCGATTATCCATTTTTTGAAAACATCTATAGCGTAAGGGCATTTTTCCTCCATTTCTTCAAAAAACGCTTTATCCAGTCTTCCCATTGTCAAATATTTTGCTCCCACCTGAATTGAAGTGTTTTTTCGGCTCCGCATCCGCAGTCGGACCAAAAACCTTTTAGTCTCTTGCAATCACATTCCTTTACCCCTTCGAATTCATCTCCCGGTTGACCAGGTATCACTCCGTTGATAACATGCGCTCCCGCTTTTAAACAGGCGTCTGCGTAATAGACCTCCACATCTTGCGATTTGATATTTTGGACAACACCCATCATTTCTTTTATCCTTGCTGTCCATGTGTGGTTTGCTAAAACGTATTGCCTACCCGCTTCGCCGATTCTCTTTGCAGATTCTGGCCTGGCTAAATAATATTCAATCTTTTCCTTTAGGAAATGGAAGTCGGGCCACCAATCCAGCACGTCTACATCAAACAACTTTTCTACCCCTTTAAAATGCTTTGTCAGGCAAAGTACTCCGCACATCATAGCCCTCCAAATTCTATCCGACTGGTAAAGAGTATGATTGAAATTATTGTGACAAACGACGATAGCGGCAGATTGATAAATCTCTACTTCCTCTTTTTGACCGATCATTTTACTACCATCCCAATTGTTGCCGTATACTTTGAAATCGTCCGGGAACTCTTTCTGCAAAAACTCTACCATTTCAACCCGCTCTTTTGATAACGGGAATTGATGGTTTGTGTTCATAAAATTGTTTCCGATGAACACAACGCCTTTTCGCTCCTTAGTTTCGTCCGGCTTGTAGATGTCAGGGTCCGCACTGCTCTGTAAACACATGACGTTATTGTACCCACGCCTATTGCATTCGTCTACGTCCTCCTGATTTGAAAAACACATTAAACCGATATGAGGAACGAGATTGTACATCCATTGTGTTTTCTCGTTGATACGAATATCGAAAGTAAAGTTGACAGTGAAAGCTATTTTTGAAAGAGCCTGCCATGTTTCTAAGTCTATGATGTCGCTCGATTGTATTTGGGCAAAGATCAGGTCCGGCTTCATCTTCTCGGCCTCATGGATCATCGCACGTTGCATCAAGTCTTTGCCTATCTGGTATCTTTCCAGTTGAAAATCGAAACACTTGTAATCCACAAATCCTGCCTGCATAAATCCGTCCATGATACCCTTGTTGGAATATCCGTTCGGAGCAATCAACGCGATATGGAAAACTTTGGTCATAACTTTATCCATTCTGGTAAAAGAATATCTTTTGTATCAACGTCCCGATTGTATTCGTCTTTCCAAAAATCTTGGAACCATTTTTTTTGAGTAATGACCAACTTATCCGGATTCCTGTTCAAATACGCTCCCCACCAAGAAAAGGTGCTACTGCTAGAAATATTACAGGCGCAACAACTAATCTCAATCAAATCTTCCTCTATACTTTTATTTTCGCTGTATTCGAAATCATAAATATGACCGAACGTCGCCTTGAAGTATGGAATGTCGTCCGAATAAACACGAAACCGTTTAATGCCCTTTGTTTCCCTTACTAGATCGATAGATGCTCTTATGTATGGCTCGTCGATCAAAATATGTTTTCCAGGTATCGTCCTGAAGTCACCAAACCTCCCGTGCAAACTACAAACATCTTCAATACATTTCCAAGGATAGTTAAACAGTTCTATAATCTTATCTCTGTACTCATCAAAGAAAAGAGGACTTTGCCAGTAACCGCGAAGGACAACCTGCAAGCCATCCCATTCTTTCTTGTACTCAATCGGCGCATGATGGAAGTGCTGCTCTACTATTTCAATGTCTTGCCTTCCTTGAACCCAGTTAGGATTTACTAAGTGTTGCAGGTAAATTGGACAATGGTATTGATCATGCGTCCGATTTGGTACGGTAAACTCTACTCCATTTTTTAATGACAGCCCTGCCGCTGTAGCAGTCTGAAATAAAAAATTCCCCATTCGACCACCGTGGATAAACCCGATCATTTAGTAAATCTTTTATAATACTCCCCTTCAACAAACTTTGTTTTGCGCGTTATACTCTCCCCTCCTGCCTCTGGATTATACTTTGAGATCGGCAACACGCGAAAATCCATAGATACGCGAGTTTTCCCGGTCTTATTAGACCTGTTTCCATGTCGGAGAACATTTCCGTCGAATTGAATAAGTCGCCCTATTTGGAGCGGTATTGGCTCAAAATCGTTCTTCCCCGGTTCGGATTCTACCCACGGGCATGCGGTATCTTTTGAATCTGTGAGCGGAATGATAAAGTTTAGTTCCCCGGCAGGGTGATGAAATTCTGCATCCGTATGGAAGTCCCCGACCGCTACGTTACCTGGAAGATGCACTCTGAAAGTCGGAAATTTTTGATAAAGGAAGTCCTCATCGAATAACGGTGCAACAACTTCCGAAACAAACCATTCGTACATCAATTCAAAATCAGGCCAACCACCTTTATACCGTTCGTAAAAACGCTCATGGAAAATGGTAGAACTGTCTTTTCCCACTTCGAACAATTCGACATGCTGTTCTATCAGAAGATGATGCAGGTCTTTCAAATGCCTTGTTCCAGGCCACTTGTTTCCCCAGAACAATAGCTCCAAGTGTTTTCCAAAATTAAATTTGGACTGCCTGAATGGGATGACGGTATATCTCATCTAAGTGATCTTAGTTGATGTTCAATCTGCATGTGCAAATGTCCTGAACGGTGAGCGTTTTGTTTGTAATGGGATAGGGGGTGTACGGTGTGCTGATATGTTAAGCCCTGGACTATCTTTATTTTTCTTCCAGATTCCAGCCACCTAAATGCCATGTACAGACTGTCCGCCGTTATCGGGTCGATATCGCCACTCCACACTTCCAAATACCCCGACCTATGCACGAAATAATTTGCTGTGTTTAAAAGGGTGGCGCACATTGGCCATTCCATGTATCTCGCAATATTTTCTTTCACCAAAATAAGATCAGAAAATGTAGTGTAATCGAAATGTGGGTAGGCAAAATATGGAGCGTAAATTGTATCGGGTTGCCATTCTTCAATTTCAAAAAGTCGATCCAGATAATACGAATTAAATACGTTATCGCTGTCAGCCAAAATATTCCACTCACAATCCGACAATTCGATGGCGTTCTTCTTGTTCCGGTAGCAGTCGACGTTGCGACCGTTCCTGAATAGCCTCACCTTACCCATTCCACCAACTGCCGCGTCCAATTCGTTGTAAGATTCCTGGCTTGAGAAGTCATCTACGATAGTTACAGAGGATACCCGATCATCATACAACACCTGTTCAAAGGCCCTTAGCGTCCATTCGGGACGCATGTAAGTAGGTATTGCAATTCCTATAGTTCTGCCTTCGTTCATAAAACGGTATCGCGTTCGAGGGTGGTTGTCTAAGAAATTAAACCTGTGAAGGAGTAAAAACTATCCGACCCTGAACGCGATTATTTTAAACTTTAAAGTTGTTGATTTTCATGTTTTAACTTCTTAGACAAGACGAAAGTAATTAATCCTTCCAAACCGTCAAAATTTATTTCCTGGTTTACCGCTTGGCGCTTTTGTCTTTACAACCGGACGGAGAATGCCATGATTCTGCCTCAACTCTCGTTCAGCCTTTCTGATCAGCGTGGCCCTATTTCCGGCATGAACAATAATCTCCGGCTCTACAATGACACCTTCCAATTCTTCGCCTATATCCGTGATGGACATATCGAAATAGGTGGCTGTCGATGGTTGCTTTCTTCTTTTACTAGCTATCATCTTTTTTTATTTTTAGATTTACGTTTTTGTTTCGGTTCTGCTTTTGCTGGTATTTCAATGGGGTACTTGTCTTTTCTATTTGGACGTAGTGTCCCCTTAGTAACGGTTGTGATGTGAAAAAAGCCACAAAAAGAGCATTTGTAAACCGAATATTTATACCTGCCGTACCTTTGCCTTAGCCCTCCCAAGTCATCATAGGCATCTTGTGATTTCTCGTATTGACGTTTGTCGCATTCCATTTTTAAAAGCAATAATACGGATCATGCGAAAACAAAACTGAATCTTTTTCAAACTCCGGGTTCCTCACGACCTTTGGCTTTCGTTGTTCCTCTGCTCTTGCTACACAACATAGGTGATCGATATAACGCTTTGGCACACCCATTTTCAAAGCTATGGTCTTGTGGCGTACTCTTTCGGACGCCAGTCGAAGGACTTCCTCTTTCTGTTCGGGCGTGAGTAGTGGGTTAGGCATTGCTTTCAATATTTTGAATTTTTCGATTCAAATAAAATTGTGCTTTTTTCAAGTCCTCCAATTCTTTCAGTGGGTCTTTCTTCCCTGCCCTGCATATGTATTTAACTGCATTGCCTAAATGGAACCCCAACTCCCATGCCTCAATGACTTTTATAGCCTCATAAACAGTATCCCCGCCGTAATGATTGGGGTGATTGATGGCTTCATTTTTCTTCGGTGTCATATAGTGCCTTTGCGATATTAGGGAATTTTTCAATAAATATTTTCTTTATTTCAGCAGCAACCTCCCTATGTTCCAATTGTGCATGGTGATCCGTTCTCTGTTCAAGATAATGAATCCAGCTACGGACGCTCCCATTGAGATACATAGTTGTGCTACTAGCCATTGGAAGAATCATACGGGCACATTCTTTAGCTACACCAGCCTCCAACAAGCCACGATACACATCTTGAACAATTTGCATCAAAGCATCAACAACAACCGACGCACGTGTATTATGATCCGTATGAAGTAATAAACCATGAGGAATATAGTTTTCGCCAATAGCCGGGTCAAATCTATCTTCACTGCTTTGCCTATTTGTAGCACCGGCCCTTCTAAATTGAATATCCTCCCTCTCCATCACTTCCGCATACCGCTGGCTAAATTCCTGCGGCTTAATGGACCAGTGACGAAGAATTTGAATGGCTATAGCCTTTGAGGTTTTTACCTCTACCGTCATGTTCACCATGTCAAAGGGAGACCAGTGTTTGTTTTTGATAAGATATTTTAACAATTTGGAGGCCGTATCCATATTCCCCTGATTCTGCGGACTACTAACGCGTGCCATATAAACAATCAGGTCTTCGGCAGAATTAATATTCCAATCAATTGATGAAACTGTAGGTGTTGTAACAGAGACTAATTTTACGTGCATTGCTTACGGTTTGTTGTGAAATAATATTTCGACCAATCTCGATCCATTTACTTCGGTGTTAGTTTGCTTCAGTGGAAATCTTTTTCCACCTTTTAGTAAGTTGGGCAACTTCTCAACCAAAACTTCGATAATCAAAACCGCCCATACCAAAGCGCCTCCTTCTCTTTTGCAAATTAAAAAGCCGTCTGGATCGTCGTTGACATAAAAATATAGCCTATCCACCTCCGTTACAAAGCTAATTCTTTTCCCTATCTCCAACCCGTAATGTTCTATGGCACCTCTTGAAAAATACATATACTTATCTCGGAAGACTACTGTGGCCCTAGCCAATGATTTTGATTTAACGTTTAGGATTTCCATAAGGGTCAGAAGGGAAGATCCGAAATTGGTTCAGTAATATTGTCAGCGGGACCAGATGATCCGGATGAAGACTGACGAGGTGGGGCATCTATCCCGTCGCCTATCCCGTTAACATCTCTATCTGAAATCGGCTTACCGGATCGATCCGATTTTTTGAAATTACCGATATACAATTTTTTATCCACATCCTTCATCTCCTTGGGTGGGTTCAATTGAGCGGATGCTATGTTGCCATACTTGTCCGCTTCTGCATTTACCCAAAAATTAACAGCGGCATAGATATGGCCGTTCGTTCCTTTGGTGAAGGCCGAATGCTTTTCTCTTGCCTGATCGATAAGCAAAGTGAGATCGATGCTACCGTAATAAAGCTGATTGTCGTTGTTCATTTTTTAATTTTTAATAACCAATTTATATCAAGTTCTGTTTTCAATGGTCTGTCGGTCTCTTTATCTTTTAGCGTCACCATTCGGCCACTCTCGCATTCCTCGAAGATATAGATTCCGGTGATAATAAAGATTCGTCCATTCGTTTTCGGATTGAAATCATCGATGTGAACTTCTTCGTTCGGAAAAAATGTTTCGCCGTTTCTGTTCTTACCGTATGTAACTGCGCAAGCACCGCACACATAATATTTCCTGGATGGCAACGCCAACACCACGTCCTCCCGTTCTTCCAAGCAATTACTGCATCGCATGATCCCTCCTGTATTGTTCGGCTCTTATGAAGATTGTGTCTTTAAATCTTTGGATGTTAGATAGCATCCAATGCTGCCTCAACCAAGCGTCTGTGTAAGCCCATTGCAAAAAACTTTTAAGCCTTCGCTCTGCCTCCAATTCGACCCACTCAATATTCCCTTCTTCACATCGCTTCCGTAACGATTGTAAAATGTACTTCAAATCTCTGGGTTGGCTACCTTGAAAGCTAGGTTTGACACCAAATTTTTCTTCCGTGAACGAAAAGAACACTTCCACCATTTTTTGAAAGTGTGGCTCTGGCGGATTTTTTACCTTCGGTGTTTTTTTAGACTTTGACATAGTAATATTTTAATCAGAACGGGTCAGGCCCATCAGCATACGGAAGTCTCATATTTACATCAATCATTTCTTGCCTCATGGTTGGCGCTGGGCTTGATCGTTTAGGATCGCAAAACGGAACCATATTTAGAGGATCTACAAACCTTCTTATATCCCAATTCATCAACATATCGAAATCGCCAGGCTTCCCACCAGTCCGCCTTCTCTTGATTTTTTGAACATAAATTTTAACTTCTGGGCTTGTTTTTTTGATGTGATGATTAGGGCGATAATAAGAAATGATGGAATCTGATTTATTGGCCCACATGGCCCCCCCTGATATGTCGTACATATCTACTGGCGGCAATGACTTGTCGGCTTCCCTCTGTTGTTTTACCGGATGCGCAACGATGTTATACACTACAGAATTAAGCAACGCAAACCTCTTTACATCTTTCAATTGTTCAGACAAATATTGATCTTCTCGCTGATATGGTTTTTGCAAATGGTCAAGTTGATTCCACGGATCAATCAAAACACCGTCTACGCCTTTTTTCAAAACAAGATACCTGAATTTTTCATGGATTGAATTTATATCGTGACCGTCTTCTGGGTAAACGTAGAAAATATGCCGATCTATAAAAAGACATGCTTCCACATATTCATCCTCCGACATATCTTTAAGCCGTTTGCCGACATACATTTCAACAATGTCATCATAAAAATCAACTGGGGGATAATTCTCTGGACTGAAGACAGCCCACGTCCAGCCGTCGTAAATACTTTTAGTAAGCATCATCTGCAAAATCAACGTGGTTTTGCCGTGGTTTGCGTGTCCAACTATAAGATTTATTTCTCCTTTTTTCCATCTAAAAAATTCATCCATTTCACCAAAATGCGTTTTTGGCGCAAGCTGAATACCTTTCCTGAAATTTTCCAGCATGGTTGGGAATATATCTTCAACATAAAATATTCCATCAACAGGAATAAACTGTGCATTGTTGATAACATTAACAACAACATCTTTCCCCAAATATTGTAAAACCTCATTCAAGTCTTTGCAACGTCTTTTCATATTTCCGTCTGCTGGTACGCATTCTTCTAGTGGATAAGAAATAACCTTACATCTCTCAACACCAAGTCTTCTAATCAATTCCTCCTTCAACGATTCCCCGGCCTTGTCTCCGTCAGTAGCAATAATAAATTCTTCCACCCCAATCAACCATTCAGCACAATTGTCTATATAATCCAATTTTTGTTCACCCATCGAAGCCCCGTTTGGAACGGACACCTGCCCCCACTTACTAAATTCATTATTCGTTATTTCCCCTGTTGTTTCATCCACAATTGGATCAACACCAAATCCAGATTCAAAAGAACTCATGCAATCAATCTCACCTTCCGTCAAAATGCAAAACTTTTTATCGGAAATAGAAGGAAGGTTAAACAAAATAAGTTCCGCCCCCTTACACATTTTAAATTCCTTCTTGGATGTTCTGTACTTGACGTTAATAAGCTCACCATTTCTAAAGTAAGGGAAACACACACAATTTTCACGGGTGCCTGTCTGTGGCATAATCTCTTCTTTGCTAAAGATGAAAAAGTGTTCAAGTGTATTTTTTGAAACCCCCCTTAACCTAAACCATTTTTCAGCGTTTTCTCTAAGTTCAATTTGTTTCAAAATATCTTTAGCTGGCAATTCGTATTTTTTAATTTCTCTTTTTCTTTCCGACGAACGAACATTACCTCTAAAGTTGCACCCATCGTTATGACATTTGTATTCTCCGGTTGTAATATTCACGCTAAGTGAACGATCTTTTTTATTTTTTCTTCCATCATGGCATCCTGGGCAAAATGTTTTTTCGCTACCGGCTCGGCGCGTCAACTTAATCCCCAAATCACACAATTTATCGTAATACATTGCCTATTCTTGATTTCGTTTTACGAAATGTGGTTGATACCCTCCTTCCTGAAATAACTGTTGCTGATCTTTCGTCAATGGTTGCTTTTGCCCATTTTTGAAAATAGCCTCTTTCCCGTCTTCCGAAAACCCAACCGCGCTTTCTTCTTTCTTTCTTTGTTTATTTCTTTCTTTCTTTGCACCATTTTGCATTGCATTTGCATCCGCTTGCTCTGCATTTGTTTGCAAATGCTTTGCAAATGCAGCGTTTCTTCGCTTATCACTTATGTCATTCCTTTTAGCCAAATTCCTTGTAACTCTATTGGATTTCAGTATGTTATCCATTATTAAAAAAAGTTTATAGTTGTTAACACAACAGTCTAGTACTTTTTTTATATATGAACTGCTCTCGTTAACATCTTTTGCAATTGCAGCAAAAGTGATCTCGTCAAGCTCTAAACTGCCTCCTTCCTCATGCATCATCTCGCAAGTTGCCCAATAAATCCCCAATCCAGACGACTTAAAATCCTTCACCAATGCCCCTATTTTACGGTCATTTCTAGCGTTGAGATCATGAGAAAAATAGTTTTTGTCGCCAGCCATGATTTAAGTTGTTTCCTCTACGTAAGTACCTTCCATAGCCATATCTCCTAATATTGTTGCCTGCCAAGCATATAAATGTGTCAAGAATACAACCTCACCTTCTTTTATAGTAAAAAGAAGAATCATTCTATGAACTCCAGGGTAAGCTCTTGGTGGATCAACGCTTATAAACCAAATAGGTTCCGGATCAATAGCGTGTCGTTCTTTTCTGAATTTGGTAATTTTATAGTAGGCAAAACACTCTTTTATAAATTCAATAATAAAATGACAATCTTTGCAACAGGTGGCGAGATCATCATCTGGAACATCCCAAGGCTCTTTATAATAGGCATCATGATGAACATGAAGTGTTTTTTTAGTATCCCCACAATATTTACAAGCAAACCCATCTCTTTCTAAAATTTTAAGCCTCTTTTTTTGCCACCTTGGGTCGAGTAGTTTTTCTGAGTAAGTCATAAGCGATAAATTAAAAAGGGTAGGTATAGAAACAAAAGTCCCCCGCTGGTCGACGGGGGAGCTTAAGTTTCTCGGGCTTTTACCTCCGATATTCTTTAAAGACCTTCGTATTCCGACCAGAAAATACTTCGGTTAAATATTATGTATAGTTATGATTTAACATTGTGCGGTAACTTTTAAGAGGAATCAAATTGGAGACTAAGATAGTGAAATGTTTTTTGATTCACCAAAATTATTTTCTACCAATTCTGCCAAGGGGCCTTTGCACCTATTTCCAAAATACCTGATTTGTCTTTACGTGCGTAGAAGAAAGCCTTCGGAGCGCCGTTCATTATTTTCCTGACGGCATATGGAGCATCTGCTTCATATCGGATGGATCGGTCTTTGTTATAAATAAGACACTTGGAGCCGACATAAAATCCTGGAATATTTGATTCAAGTCCCAACTGAACTTTTACAATCATAAATTTATTTTACTTGAATAGTAATTGCTGCCTGTTTCCTTGTTCAGCAGCGCGACAATTTCTGATAGCAAGGTCGAAATAGCTTTTCTTCAATTCAAAACCAATTCCATTTCGTCCCATTTTGATAGCCTGAAATACTTCGCTTCCAATGCCCATAAAAGGCGTCAGGATCGTATCTCCTTTGTTTGACCATAAGGTAATCGTTCGTTCGATTGTCTGTAACTGAAGCGGCGCAATATGTTTCTCGTCGGCTTCCCCACGGCCTTCTCTCCCATTCAACGTATCGCCGTAGTCAATGTCCATCCACACAGGGGATGCGTATTGTTGCCATGTATCGACGGATATTTCACATTTCACCGGATGTTCGTGTTCACCTGGTTTTCTGAACACCAGTAAGTAGTCTGGTATTCCGACCCGGCTCATGGCAGCATCTTTTTTAACCTGCTTATGAAGTAATCCTAATGCTTTAGTCCGCTGCATCTCCGTGACTGGATTTTTCCAAATTGTCACTCTGGAATGATAAATAAATCCAACATCTTCGAATGACTGTCGGATCATATTTGAAAAATCACGCAATCCAATATACCCTTCTTTACCTTTTTGGATGGGCAAATCCATACAATGAACAACTACATTCCGGCCGGACCACATGATCCTATGAAGTTCTTTTGCCAAAAAATTGAAAGCTATGAAAAACTCTTTGTAGTCTTTGCTATTACCCATATCTTCCAATTCGTCACTGTAAACATATAATTCAGAAAACGGGGGAGAAAATATTGACAGACCAATGCTTTCGTCAGGAATATTTTTAATCAACTGAACACAATCGCCCAATTGTATTTTAAAGTTATTGCCGATTTCCTCCTGAAATTGTCGTTCCATTTTTTCTTTTGATTTTAATTTTCGGTTGACGGCTTTAGTCATTTCCTCTTGCATTTGCTCGAATTGTCGCTCCTTTTCTCTCAATATCCGACCAACGTTTTGCATGGTATCGGTAGTGACTAGATAGACATTCACCTGATCTTTTTGGCCAAAGCGCCAAGATCGACGAATGGATTGGAATACTGCCTCAAATGAGAAGTCGGGGGCAGCGAATATTTGGTTATGGCAATTTTGAAAATTAAGCCCGGCTCCGGCGATTTTGCTCTTAGTGAGTAGCACCCGTATCTTTCCAAGTGCAAAATCGGATAACTTTTCTTCCTTCCACTCTACAGTGTCACTACCACGAACCTCAACTGCATCAGGAATTAGGCGTTTCAATTCATCGCCTTCCTCATTCTGCTTTATCCAAATCAAAAAAGTTTCATCTGATCCGTTGACAATATCAGCAACTTTAGAAAGTCTTTTATCCTTAGTCCTGCGTAATTCTTGATTAAATGATGTTGCCGAAACCGCTGAATCATTGAACAACATCCCGTTATCCTTTTTGTCAGTTTCGATTTGAAGTTCGATGAAATTTAATGGTGGCAAATCATACCCGGATTGCTCAAACCCAATGTCAGAAGGCTTTTGGAACATAATGGCCCACGTACTTACCCATTCCCAAAACACACGATTGCTATGGCCTTTTAGCCGCCATTTATTCGTTTCGCCGCCGTCATGGACAAAATACATAGCCAGCATTTCCGAACGCGGCATTACATCTAAAAACTCGCTGTAATTGCCAATCTCCATCGGGCTGTTCGGCGAAGGAGTGGCCGACCATACGGATTTATACGGAGTTCTTTTGAATAAGTCAATAATTTGATTCCGATAAGCCCCTTCATGGTTTTTGAGTATGCTGCCCTCATCTAATACAATGCCAGAAAATTCAGGAATCCAATCAACGATGTTATCCAATTGGTCATAGTTGATAATGTATATTCCCATCTTTGGCGGTCGTGTTAACTTTTCTACGGGAATATGGATGTTCTTACCTTCTGTAATTGTTTGAGAAGAAACTGCCAACGGAGCCATGATTAGGACAGGAGCATTCGTATGGTCAACAACCGCCTGTGCCCACCTTAACTGCATTCTGCTTTTCCCCGTTCCTGTCCCGCTGAACACTCCGTATTTCCCGGCAGACAAAGACTTATTAACAATAAAATTCTGGAAAGGAAACAAAAATGAACTATTGATATTGGCCTCAAACCCGCTATGAATATGCTCTTTTCGTTTTGTTTCCAGGAACTGTTCGTAGGTCACTGTACGAGTATTTTTATGTAGTCAGGATGCTTGTGGACGGCTTGCTTTGACCAATCACCTCTTGCTGGCCGACGTTCAATTATCATCTTCAATGATCCATACCATCCCGGAAACTTATCACCTATTTTCATTTGGTAATCTTTTGGAACGATTAGTTTATAAACACCGTCCTTAGTGTAAGGAGGATATTGAAAACAATGTGGGATAGGTGTCTGACCACCTGGCGGTATATTGATAGGAATTTCGTGTATCATATTTTTACAATTTTCATTTTCTTTGTTCTGTCTTTAAACTTTTTAATGGTGTCATGGGTTCCGGGGCTGGAGTAATCCCAAAACGAGATGCCTTCATCGGCGAAGTCTGCAATCTTTGTGTTTCGATTAGGCCCGGCAAGAGCGTTATATTCCCCGTATTGACCCATGCGCCTCAAACAAGGTTCGGCCATATCTTTCCAATCAGCCTGGAACCCTTTGTATGGAATGCCTTTTTCTTTGGCGTAGTCTCTGGCAATGGCGTCCACTCCCCTTGCTTTTTCATCGTCAATTGCCACACCGGAAACAATCATTTCAACTTTATGGATTTTCCTAAACTCATCCAATTCAAAATATACTCGCTTTTTGTTACTATACGTACGGGTGCCGACAACAGCTAATTTTATAGGTTTCCCAATCGTTTGCATTCTACTCTGTTTGCGTGTGAAGTTGCATGATGAGTGTGGTAAACTTTTCACCGGGAGTTTTGACCCAGTAAAAGTTTTGTCCTTTGAAAAAATGAATGTCCTCCGCGTCGATGGCCATTAGCAATCGGTTCATGTGTTCCGCATTGTAGGTGAAAGGGGCGGACGGTGTTAGTTTTTCTATGTTTTGCTCCAAGCTAATGTCCATGTTTTTGTCGTTCATAAACATTTTGCCTTCCTGCAAAGTAACGAAGGGGATCTTGCTGGATTGGGCGCACTCCGAATTGAATTGCTGCATGTCGCTGGCGGAAATATTAAATTCCTCTTTGTCACTTGTTATCTTCCCGTAATTGATAACGTTGATGTATTTTATCTCTTGTTTTGCAAACCCGATAACCCCATTGTCGGTGTAGAAAAACATATAATTATCGGAATATGCGTATTCTTTAATGGAAAGTTTTGAAATGACTTGTGCATGTCTGTTATCCAGTACAATCTCAAATTCTTCGTCAACCGGCTCTGAAAAAAAAATGATTCCATTCGATGCACAAATATGCCCATTACCTACCATAATGAACGACATCCAGGAAGTGTTAGTTTCGTCAATTTTCAGTGGGAAATACTGCGCCCGATCCAACACTTTCATAAAGTTTTCAGAGATGGGGAACCGCTCACTGGTCGGTTCGGGAATCATTGGGAACCCAACCAAATCCGGTACTTGAAACGTTATGGGTATTTTCGTGTCGGTGATTGTCACTTTGTTCCCTTTTTGCGTGATGTTTAAAAAGTCGGTAGCTTCGTTGCTTAACTTGACGCCCAACAATTTTTCATCCACCAATATCGGCTTGTCAATACCAGAGCATTCAAATTGGACGAAAGAGGTTAGGACACTTTTTGTTGCCTTCCCATTCTCCAATTTGATGTACTCTAAAATCGGTAGAATGTTGTGCCCTTTGATGTGGGACGCCATTTTTTGAAAGGCTCTAAGCCCCGTTACAGAAATATTCATTTATTGTTTTTTAGAAAAGTTTTTCTTGCCGGTCTGTTTTAATCGCCGCCTCCGCCTTCTTAATAATTTTGGCTTGCTTGTCAGTTTTGGGCGGCGGCAATTCTCCGATTTGGGATTTGATATACTCGCGCATACGCTCCATTCCATCTTTATTTTCGTCTGTCTTATTCAATCGGTATCGGAAATAATATCCAGGCTTCTCATCGTATATTGACTTAAACTCTTTCTTGTCTTTGCTAATAATCACACCGAACTTTTGCTCAATTGATCTGGACAGCTCTCTGCTTAGATTAGTACAGTGGAATTTATGAAAGCCATCCGCTATCGTCATAGTGTCTCCATTCAACAAGGCAATCGCTATTGCGCATATTTGTGTCATGGGTGTGAAGGTAGAAATATATTTTTAATTTCCAATTAATTTATTTTACTTTACATAAAATTACTTTAATGGCAGATACGAAACAAATAAGCGCGACCATTGACGGAGATTTAGCAGAATGGGTGGCTACTGAGGCAAAGGCAGATCGGCGCACGTTTAGTGAAATGGTGGGTATTTTATTGGAGGAGGCAAAAGCTAAACGGGAAAAATTAGTGAAGAAATGAAAACGCCTCCTAAACATTGGCAAAACACCAGCTTGCAGCACATTCCCGGCGAACGATGGACAGACTGCATATTCATAGACACTAATGGGAAAAGTTACGATTACGGTGACTTATATAAGGTTTCAACGATGGGGCGAGTGAAGAATACTCCGCATTTGCATAAAATCAGAAAGGATTGTACTATCCCGGTCAAAGAAAGAATAATGAGGCCAGACAATTTAAATGGGACTGATTATTTGAGAGTTAGGCTCACTAAAAATGGTAAAAGCAGCGCGCTCTTGGTACATAGACTCGTTATGCTTTGCTTTACAGAAAAAATACCGGGGAAAGACAAGGTTAACCATAAAAAGGGTGTCAAGTGGGATAATAGGCTAAAAATGCTAGAATGGTCCGATCATCCTGAGAATATTCAACACGCATATGACACCGGATTGCATCATGGCAGGCCGGGCGAAGAAAGCGCGATGGCTAAAATTGACAACAAAACAGCATTGTTGATATTCGATTCTGCTGGTACGCAACATGAGATAGCCATAAAGTTCAATGTCAGTCGTAGTGTAGTATGCGCCATTAAAAGAGGGGCAACTTGGGGAAAAATAACTAATAAACAACTAGTTAAGGAAAGATTCCCACTATCTACAAGTGATATTTTGGCTATAAGATTATCTAATAAATTAGCCACGGATTTAGCCAAACAGTATAAAAAATCGGTCAAGTTAATAAGATTGATAAGAAATGCCGTATAATTCAACGATACGATCGAAAGTTGGGCAATGCAGTTTTGCTGGGTGCAATTATTACGGCCCGTTAACAAAACAATTATGTAACCAGCATTACTGGTTTCGGCTTAGAATGAAGTCGGCCGAAAAGTTTGTAGAGCGAGAGATAAAGGAGGATGGGCTACAGGATTTAATTACCGATCTTGACGTGCTTGTTAGTCGGTGGGTAAGGTACAGCGCCGTAGGGCCGGGCAATCTTGTTCAATGCTATACCTGTTCTAATAAATTTCCGCCGTCTGATATTGATGCGGGACATTATATAAGTCGGGGATGTATGCTTTTGCGGTTCGATGTAGACCGAAATATAAGGCCCCAATGCCAGATTTGCAACCGAACTAAGTACGGGAAGGCGGCTATTTTTGGTCAGAACCTTGAAAAAGAAAGGCCCGGAATAACCGAAATCCTGTACGAAGAAAGCAAATTAGTTTACAAATGGAGCAGGGAAGAATTGCGCGGCCTAATTGCGGAATTTACCCAAAAACTAAAAAACCTTAAATAAACTCACCACCCATGACTTCTCAGGATATAGAAAGAGGGAATCGGCTAATCGCGGAATTTGATGGTGTGAAGCTCGGTGAGGACAAATATTCCTGGCGTCCGGGATGTACAGAACCATTGCAGGTACATCATCTAAATTATCATAAAGAATGGGGATGGCTGATGCCGGCGGCTAAAAAAATCCTTGGATTAACGCCGATACAAGGAAAAGCCATGCAGCATATTCTCCAAATGGAAGTAGTGGTCAGCGCCTTAATGGTTGCCGATATAGATAAACTTTACGCCGCCGTCCTACAATTTCTCGAATGGTACAATAGTCAATCATGCTGAAGGTTTGTGAACATAAATGCGATCAATGTCTTTTCTCGGCGAATAGAATAGTATCTAAGGCGCGGATGGCTGGCATTATCCGGAACTGCCTGAAGAAAGATATTCATTTCGAATGCCACAAAGGAACGATTTCGGGAACGCCAATAGTATGTCGTGGATTTTTCGATCAGTATCCTACCCAGATGATCCGTATCGCAGAAAGACTTAACGTCGTACAATTTGTAAATCCAGATAATTTAGTCAACAAGTAAACAGGAAAAGTATATGACAAAGAAAGCGACAACCAAGCAAATCACCGTCAAGGTGAATGAAGAAAACCCGGAGCCATTGGAAATTTTGGCGAAGGCTATTATCGACGTGTCGGATGGGTTTGAAAAGATCAACAAGTCCAAAATGACGCGGAAGGCCATTGTTCTTTTGTTGCAGGCGGCGATTGGAGGAAGCCTGATCACGCAGCAGCAAATAAACGACGTTCTGGATTACGGTCCCAAATTGAAAACCCTTTATACAAAGCCATGACCCCTACACTACCACAGGCAGAGATAGACCGGATCGCGGCGGACGCTAATTCAAAATGGCCGCTTGATGAAAACGATCCGCCAACTAAATATACTTCGAGCCGAAATGCACTGATGCTGGATTTTCGGTCAGCATTCATCGCCGGAGCCCAGGCGGAAGTAGTTAGAGGAAGGGAACAGGAACGGACGCGGTTCATTGAGTTTCTGCAATGGCTATCTGCGGAGAAAGCGGAATATTCGATTTTGTACGGAGGCGATCCGGAACGGTTTTGTTCCATAGACCACGATTATACCAGCGAACAAATTGCTGACCTCTATATTTTGGAAACGCTAAAAAGGAAAGGATGACAGACAGACAACTTATCGACGAATTGGAAAAGTGGAGACCACAATACGATTTCAATTTCCAGCTATGGAGCGAAGACCGCGTAAACTGCTCCATCTGCAAAGGCGACATTAGAATTGCCGAGTTTAATCAGTGCGAAACGATTAGGGAGGGTTTTGAGAAATGTATCGGATGGATAAAGGCCCAGAACCCAAAAGGCGTCGTCTACCCGGAGGCCATCGGAAGCCGTTGCGTAATCTGCGGGTCTAAAATCGCTATTGGAAATGATATTTGCGGTGAATGCGCTTGTGAAGATGATTGCAGCGCGTAACCCCCTCTCATCGTCCCTATAACAGAGTAACTTATAAAACGTAAGGAATATGAGTAATAAAATTGAGATAACCGAACGTCAGGCGCAGCAGTTCAACCGGATGCTTTCGCAACTCCGGAAAATAGCCAGAGACTACATGACGCCAGCGCAAATGCAGCGCGGACATGATCTAGGACGAGGTATGGGGCCGTCTTATGAGGAAGAATTGGAGATGGCCTATGAAAATATTCAGCAAGAGGCCGTGCATGGCGCTAATGGCGTCAGCTCCATTAAAATAGCAAATCCTTCACCTTTAACCCCCTCCCAGAAGCATGGAAAGCAAAGATGAGAAGAAGTCAGCGTCCCCCGTATCCCGATCCGTCTATCAAAAGTTAGCGGAAGAAAACAAAAGGCTGAAAGCGGATATATACGTGCTTGCGATGGGCGGGGCGGCAGATTTCGCCGAAGTTATTACGCGCTGGAAAAAGCATTTCTATCAGAAAAAGGCAATCGACGAGGCCATGCGAGAACTTTTTAAAAAAAGATAACATGAGTAACAAACTACAGCAATGGGAGTACAGGGCGATAAAATATTTATTATGGAACTAACGATTCATTCAAAAAAATACGGCAATCACACTGTCGCCTTCGATGAGGCGGATAGGCCGATAATTGATTCATATACATGGAGTTTATTCAAGCCGAAGGATCGTAATAAGTTTTACGCTGTAACCTGCGTTAGCAAACGAATTATATTGATGCACAGGCTGTTGGTTAAGTCTGATTTGCAAATTGATCACATCGATGGTAATGGGCTAAACAACCAAAGGAACAATTTGCGGCCTGCGTCTAATTCCCAAAATGCAATGAACAAGGGAGGGGGTAATGGCACGTCCTCCGGCTTTAAGGGTGTCTCTTGGCATAAGAAAGCCGGGAAATGGTTGGTCCAAATAATTCACAATGGTATTTGGATAAATGGCGGATTTTTTGAATCCAAAATCGAAGCGGCTGAACGATACAATGAATTGGCTATTGAATACCACGGCGAATTTGCCAAATTAAATGAAATTCCTAAAACTCAACCCCAATGACACCAATACCTGAAGAGTTTATAATTGCCAAAGGCAAAGCTGCCGAGGAATATAAAGAGCGATGTAAAGTAGATCGGGATAGTGGCCATTTGGCCGACTGCGATTTTTCAGAGGGTGCCGAATGGGCCTACCGCCTTCTATCTTCTCAGGGGCTCCGATGGGTGAAGTGTACCGAACGAATGCCGCAATTACCAAATCCGCTCCCTGCTGATACGCCAGACGAACGACCGGTGATATTTTTTAACCTTCGGCATTCATCGACGGGAGTTTGGTTTCCGAGTTATGGGATCAAAGCGGAAGATCAATTTCCTTTAGAAGCCAACATAAACCGAACGCTTTATGATCAAGGATTCGGGCGAGAATATTGGGAATGGCTGGACGAATCCACTGCACCTATTCAGCAAACGATGCGGTGGGTGAAGGGAGATGAACTTCCAGAGGAATCGGATTATTATATTTCAGAAGTAGTCTCTAATGTGGGCGGAGTGCAGACGGGTAACGTGAAATATCTGCAATATATAAAAGGGGCTGATCATTTTCTAGGTCTTCATGAACATGAACGTGTTGTAAGATGGCTACTCGAACCCGAATCCGCTGCACCTATTCAGTAACTTATTAAACAAGGAGTATATGACAAACAAAGAATTTCAAGAATTATTACAGAAGCATCCGGATGATATGCCAATCCGCATTTTGATATATCCGGAAGCGAAATCAAAGCCTGAAGATTTTGATATCGACAATATTATACTAACATCCGACACAGCATTTGTGGATGAGGAAGCATCATATGATACTTGGGATACTGAAGACGGCAAGATTGAACTTGGGGATGGCCCACAATATTTACTTATCAACCCGATAATTCTCTGACTTAATCCCTCCCTCTATGTCAAGCAGGAATCTATTTTGTAAACGTAAAAAGTAAAGAGAATGAGCAAGGATAAGTCGGAAGTCAGAACGGATGGCAGAGCAGTATTTTATACTGTTCTGTACAAGAGTTTTCGTGAGGCGGCATTGGAATGCGGGTATGCGCTTGCCGTTCATGGTAGTATGATCAGCGACATGGATTTGATTGCCGTTCCGTGGGTGAATGATGCAAAGACGCCGGATGAGCTTGCGAAGGCAATTTCAGATTGCATTGACGCTACGGTCTGGAAAGATCATCACTTGATGGATCGGCACGAAAAACCGCATGGACGCGTCACCTACACGATCAGCATCTATTCTGATTGGCACATTGACCTGAGCGTTATTCCATTGGGCAAACCTTCCGGGTTTCAAATGCGCATTGTTGACGAGACCGCTCAGGACATGGCAACGGCTATAGGCATTTCAGAAAGTCGCCGCGTTTACCTGTCTCAACAAATGGATGATATTTCGAGAGGAAATAGTAATCAAGCCGTTCGATCCTGCAATTTATTCAATGATATCCTATTTGCTTGTCAGAGTATTGAAGAAGTGGTTTATTGTGTCCACGTTCACACATCCTGGCTCTTACAGCGCGGAATAATGCCATTTGTAAACTAATTCCATCACCCCATAAAGTATAAACGCCTTTCATGGAATCTATTTTGTAAACGTAAATAAAGTAAAGAGAATGAAAGTAGATGGAATTCCGTTTTTGGTTCACGACAAATGGGATGCAGAATTGGCCGGATACGAATATTATGAAATGCGAGATAAATGCCTATTTGCTATCCTTTGGTCTGAAAGGCCGGAAGGCGGTTACAATATGTCTGATTTCTATCCGTTCGTAGCGATGAAAAAAGTCATCAATCAGGGAATTGAGGCTTATGAAGGCATTTCATTGTGCGACGCAATGGATGTTTATAAAGACCCGGACGGCAAAGAAAGCCGGGTTCGAAAAGTGGGTGTCCATGGCCGCACATATCTCCCGGTTATTTGCATGGATCAGACGGATCGAATGACAGTTGTTTCCAACCCGGACGAAATTTTACAACCTTTTTTAAACCGGTGGAATTCCCTCACCACATAAAGTATAAAGTATGAGCACAGGTAAGCGAATTCCGATCAGTTCTGCACAAAATATCGGAAAAAGTTTTGGGTACACGCAGGTTATTATAACTGCTTTTGATAAAGAGACGGGGATAACCAACGTTACAACTTGGGGTAAGTCTCAGTCAGATTGTGAACAAGCGGCTGTAGGTGGAAACTTTGTGAAGAAAGCACTCGGCTGGCCTCCCGAAAAGTGTAAGGATAAGCCAGCGCGGCAGATCAGAAAGGAAAAGAAATCTATCACCCATCAAATAACAGATCATGGAGAATAAAGATCGACAAGGTTTATGTCCTTCGATAGCCGATTGTGGACAAAGCGGTTGTCAAGGATTTTGTATTCCAAAAACTCCACCGTCTCCGGCCATAGAACCCATTGAACGCCCACCCAGCGTGTACTCCAACTCTACCCATGAAGAGATGATTGATAAAATATTAAGCATATGAAACACGATATCCTGGCATCCTTTAATAAGCTAATTTCACATTCGTTCGTTCGTTACCGAGGATTTTTACTTGAAAGAAAGAACGGAGGCTTAACATACAATGGACAATATTTTGCTAATTTAGAGGAGCTAGACGCTTATATCGACCTACGATTTCAACATCTTGAAGAATCTCTTAACCGAATAAAATCAAATACAAATGAGCAGCAAGAAAAAGACAACAACCCAGAGCGACAAGACACCCGCAGTTAAAAAAGCTGACAGCCCTAAATCTAGTCAGCACTCTCAAACAATTACGTACGAGTATCGGCCAGCGGAAGTAATCGCTGAACTGAATTCAGAAAATGAATCTTTGCGTGAAAAACTCAGGCAGTTAAAGGACCCAAGGCCGAATCCTCAGCCAAATCTTGCTCAAAAAGAAAGGCAGTCTTACTTAAATGATATTGCCAGTGCGTACAATCACCAACTGAGCAGAATGTCGTTGAACGTAGAGGTCCTGATTGAAGTATCTAACCGAATCCAAATTAACAAGGAGGAGACGGCCCAATGCGGTCAGCCAGACCCAGCCGATCTTACCACACGACTTTCTAATTACAACAACTATTTCAGCTATCAGAACGACCGACTGGAAGCTGCTTTAACCAAACTCCAAAACCTAGTATAAAACAGTTTATTAATCTACGAAAACGGCCTAAAATTTGCTACTTTCACACTCAAAATCCCCCTCAAAATGTCTATTTTTGGTGAGAGCAAACAAGAAAAAGAGGAGTTTCATATCATTGACCGCCTTCTAGGGATCATTGAAAACCTCACTTTCAGAAGGGAACGGATTCGATTAATCGTTTTTTTTCACAACAAAAATACATGTATGTCGACAGTAAATTCAGTAACATTCACAGCACTCACCCCTGATCAGGGTGTCATCGCAGTAGTAGACACGGCAAATGGTAACGCAATTCTCACCGGCACTTTGGCAAATCTTTCGGCGGTCGAAAGTGATCCCACGCAAGATACGGCCAGCATCGACAGTACGGCCCCTAACACCCTTGACGTAACACCCATCACCAACACGGGAGCCACAATGGTCACGGTTAAGGGAGACTTTACCAGCACCGGGAACGCTGGCATCACCGATGGAACGGTTTTCCCCGGCATCACCGTTCAGGTAGCCGTCACTAACAACATTCCGACCACGCCGCCTCCGCCACCCACTCCTGTTCCGGGATTACAGGTTACCTTCCCGTAATCGAATCCACAGCACGTTTAAACGCAAAAGAAGCCCCTTTACCGGGGCTTTCTTCATTGGCATGGGAATTGCATCGCACTAGAGTAAATCCCATGACAATCCTAACTATTGTAATTGTATTGGCGGTAGCGGCGGTTATCTGCTACTTATCGTGGAAATATTTGCCCGGAAATTGGAAGCTCGTCCCAATCGGCTTAATTATTTTAGCCCTTGTTGTCTGGTTCTTTTCCTTGACGGGGATCGCGGGAGGATTGAATACTAGGGTGAGGTAGGGACTAAAGCGTCATGGTGTAATTGGTAAGCACTCCGAATGGACAATTTTGCTGACCGCAGGGCTGCCTCATTTGTCCGCTCATTAGTTCTTTCCCGCATCCTCCACAAATAGCCTCTACGGTCGGCTGGAAGTAACGACTAAGGTCTTGTTTTGACGTCTCAGGGAAATAAGGCTTCCTTTCAACCGGCTGAACAACCGGAACGCCCAACTCTTTAGCCCTTTCTTCAATTGATTTTTCCATAAAATTATATTTTTAGAGTTCTATACTAAGCTCTTCACCAGTTAAGCGGGTTGTTTTTGTTTCATTTTTCCGCGGATTTCAGCCTCAACGTCACTAGCAAATTCAACGTTATTTTTAAGAAGGTCTTTGACGCTTTCCCGGCCTTGCCCCAATTTATCATCGCCACGGCTATACCAACTTCCTGCCTTTTTGATAATGCCAAGATCAACCGCCGTATCGACAAGTTCGCCTGATTTTGAAATTCCTTCGCCATACATAATATCAAATTCGGCTTTTTTGTACGGCGGCGCTACCTTGTTTTTGATAACTTTTACGGTTGTTCTGTTCCCCATAATTTCGTCGCCGTCTTTAATCTGTGCATTCCGACGAACGTCAAGCCGGATAGACGAATAGAATTGAAGAGCTAGGCCACCCGGGGTTGTTTCCGGCGATCCGTAAACGATACCTATTTTATTCCGCAATTGGTTGATGAAGATACAAAGCGTGTTGGTTTTTTTAATAATCCCCGCCAATTTTCGGCAAGCCTGTGACATTAAACGGGCGTGTGCCCCCATTTTTGAATCCCCCATTTCTCCCTCCAATTCGGCTTTCGGAACAAGAGCGGCCACGCTATCAATTACTACCACGCCATATTCACCACTTGAAATATGCCGATCTGCAATTTCTAAAGCTTGCTCCCCGTAATCCGGCTGCGAAACGGTCAATTCTTCTATTTTAACCCCCAAATTGCGGGCGTATTCCTGATCGAAAGCGTGTTCTGCGTCGATCATCAGGCACTTTAGACCCATTTTTTGAGCTTCGGCAATCGTATGGATAGCGATAGTTGTCTTACCAGAGCTTTCTGGGCCGTAAATTTCGACCATTCGGCCGCGCGGCAACCCACCAACTCCCAACGCAATATCCAGCCCAAAAGACCCCGTAGAAATCGCCTCAATGCCGTGCATAGGGCCATCCCCCAAAAACATTACCGATCCTTCGCCGAAATCTGCATTACACTTCGAAATGACTTCCCGAATCCGCTTCATACTTTCGTTGGACGGTTTTTCTTTTAACCCTTTTTCATCCACAACCAACTCTGTTTTTGGAGCAGGAGGGGGTAATGGTTCGGCAATCGGAGCGTCAAGAGTGGCTAAAAATGTCTCAATCTTTGGAATCCAACTTTCCGGCATGGATTTTCCGCCGCCGAGGACTGCACTAAGGGAATTTTTTGGCAAACCAATTGATTCTTCGAGTGTTGTCTTCTTTTCTCCGGCTTCGACTAACTGGTTTAGTCTTAAAATTAGTTCTTGCATCAAAAAGGTTATTTATTGGGTGAAAAAAGTTAGTGCAACTAACTAAAACTAATCGTCGCACTAAGGACAAAACTAACTGTTTGGATGAACAAAATTAGGAATAAAAAACTAAATAAACTAATAAATGTATGAAATAATTAAACTATTTATCTTGTGGGTCCCCCCCCTCTCTCTAATTAAATAAAACCAAAGCCATGAACAACGAAATAAAGCGGATTGATATAAAGCAGGCTATAGATAATGAGATCCATCGCGGCGGACTGCCCCCTAAGATGCCGAAACATTTCG
>Ga0316214_1000003_pt1 | contig 80610 bp, 65 predicted proteins | sample NRE4metagenome_FD_207797 | JGI IMG/M metagenome (GOLD analysis project Ga0316214, IMG submission 207797) | Spruce roots microbial communities from Maridalen valley, Oslo, Norway - NRE4 | ecosystem: Host-associated > Plants > Roots > Unclassified | place: Norway: Oslo | collected 2017-09-15
CTTTAGTATGTTAGACGCTAATTTAATTTATATGGTAATTTTATATTATATAAGATGTTAGCAGCAGCAAAATACATAGGAGCAGGTGTTGCATGTTCTGGTTTAATTGGAGCAGGGGCAGGTATTGGTACGGTTTTTGGTTCTTTAATCTTAGCCACAGCTAGAAACCCTCAATTAAGAGGACAATTATTTAATTACGCTATCTTAGGATTCGCTTTAGCGGAAGCTACTGGATTATTTGCTTTAATGATGGCCTTTTTATTATTATATTCTTAATAAAAAGATACAAAATTTTAATAAAATATAGTTTCATTATTTAACAGAAGTACTCTGGTATCCCCTGCCCTTTTTGTTTGGTAGGGCAATAGAGCAAAGGAGCCTCTTTTTAGCTTATTTAAGCTCTTTTGTTTAGGGGTTGCGTATCTTTTTTTTAACTATCTTATTAAGCTAAGAAAATTAAAATTTAGCACAATTAAACCCTTTTAAAAAGAAAAAGAAAAAGAAAAAGAAAAAGAAAAAGAAAAAGAAAAAGAAAAAGAAAAAGAAAAAGTAAAAGAAAAACCAACAAAAGTAAAAGTAACAAAATGAAATCACTTTAAGATTGGGATTGTGGGATTGGAGTTATCTGATTTATATTTCTATTTATAATTAAGTTTATAATTTCAGTATAACTTAAACTAAAACTTAAACAACTTTTTTTAAATCAGAACGAAATTTTATTCTGCTTCGAATTAGTCTAGAAGAGAACTAATTAAATGTATGTTTTAGTTTAGTACTTACAGAGGTGAAACAAATTTTAAATTTATAATCTCTCTATTGTAATTTCCCTTATGGCTTTGCATTAGTTACATTTATTCTGTCATTTTATAATATAGTATAGTTCCAATATAACTATATAACTTAATTAATTTTATCCTTTGCATTTGCTCGCAGTAGTTGTGTTTTTGTTTCTCAAAACAACGAAAGTATAAGTAAGAGAAGAATAATTAAAGTCTTTTTCTAAAAATAACTAAAGTACAAGCAAGGCAAGCGAAGAATAATTAAAATTGAGTAGATAGGATAGATTTTCTTTAAAAACTACAAGAAAACCATTATAAACAAATAACAAAATAAATGAAAAAGAATAATTTTACCCAAACTGTACACAAAAACTTAGAAAAACTTAGAAAAACTTAGAAAAACTTAGAAAAACTTAGAAAAACTTAGAAAAACTTAGAAAAACTTAGAAAAACTTAGAAATAAATCGAGAAGAATTGGACAACATATTGGAGCAAACTGTAAAACCAGAATTAATGTCAAGAGGAAAAGAAACAGTTATTTGGGACAAAGATTCGCAGATGAATGTAGTAAATTAAAAACTAATAAAAGAGGATTTAACTCCAGATAACATAAACATTCTATTAACTCGGTTTCTTCAATCGCGAGAGGATAATTGATTAACTAATTTAAAAAATTATTAACTTAGTTTTTACCCTTTTTTAAGAATTATTACTATTAATTAGTACTAATTACTAAGGAGGGTTTTTCTTCCTAAGTTAAACAAAAAAAATGCCCCACTTAAATTAAAACTAAATAAGGGGGGTAAATACTAAAGACTATTTTATTAGTTTGTTTGTTAAATCCCTAGTGAGCGAGATAAGTACTTTTACTTACATTTATTTGAGAGATTTCAGAATCTATTATTTTTTTGATAGGTATATACTTAACTGTTATTATATCCGTGTCAGTAGAAATAGTTATTTTTTCGTCTTTCTCATTAAATGAAACGGCATTTTCTCCGTAATAATTTTTAATAGAGGTTAAAAAATTAGCATCCAATTCAAGTAAGTACTTTTTTTTAATAAATAATAATATAAGCAGATTTTAATAATTCCATTATTTTACTCATTTTATTACATGGAACAGCGAAACAATCGTGAATAGAGTAGAAATTTATATTATTTTCCTGCAAGTTTTAGCCCTAGTTCCCTGTCAGCTATCAGACCCGTCGTGACCACTTATAGACTCAGTTTTATTTGTGCTATTTGTGTTGTTGTTAACAGGAGTCGGAGCTACAACAAATTTCTCTTGATTAAAATAATTATTTATAACAATACATAAACTAGCAGCATCGAGTGAGTGAACTAGATTAGGCATAAGAGCAACTTTTTGTTTTCTATCATTACATTTATTTTTGTTAATTGTAGTTAAATTTAGCATATTTTTAGTATAAATAAATGGTTTTACTTTCAATTTTTCTGTAGCATAAAATTGTTGTTGAACAACTAATCCAGTAGGTAGAATTAAAGGAATAGGTATCTTTAATTTATTTGAAATGTCAGCAATTGTTTTTAAATAGTCTAATAGAGCACTGAATTTAGGGTAATCATTGTATATAGCGTTGTTTAAAGCTTTTCGTAAATTTTGAAAATCTAATTCCGTAAATATAATTGAAGGATCTGATTTTAATCTATAAACATAAACCCAATCCGCTAGACCCTTAGCAGGCAGCTTTAATGCTTCTTTTTTCTTTTTCTTATTATCACTTACGATAGGGCTGGACCCGGCGGAATCCTTACTTTTTTTATAAATATCTAGTTTAGCGGGAAAGCTTTCATAATTATAGTTAGGGTTAGGTAACTTTTCGAAAGATTCTTTCATAGAGTCTACTATAGTTAAAGCTGAAGCATTATATGGCATGGTCATAATAGCATATTTAATTAAATTTCTAAACATATTTAATAAGGATAATTTACTATAACTTGCTTTCTCCTCTTCACTTAAGTTAGCATCAGGATCGTTTAATTTATTAATAAAAAATTCTTTAACTTTATAGCCTACAAAAGTATAAAAATCTTTTGGCATATACTTCCAAGAAGAGTTATCTAAATTTAATTCTTTAGATAAAGATACATCATCTATCAAGAGAGTTAAATGTTGAAAACCATTACAAGTAGCATCAAATTGAATAGGTAAATTAGTAATAAAGTATTCTACACCTTCATTTAATGCTCTAATATACTTTCTAAATTCGAAACAAAAAGCAACAAATAATAATTTATTTTCAGCCTGTGAAATTAAAATACCATTTTCAAATTCTAGTATGTTGTCTATATTTTTATTAACTCAATTTACCCTAGAGTTATAAGACTTTTTATTTAGTCCTTGACCATAACAATTAGAACCGTATATTTTTAAATACTTTATAGAAGTCTCATCACTTAAGAGTACTTTTTCACCTGAACTAAACTCTAATAAAGATTTCGTCCAATCAATACCTTGATAATTTAGATACTCAGTATTACAATATAATCGCCCTCTATAATCTAATCGAACTGGCATTGTAAAAAGTAGGAATATCTTTAAATAAAATAGATAAACCCAGGATGTTTTGTTCTAAATATTTTTTACTATGAAAACTTTCTAGTTCTTTTAACTCTGAACTATTTAATTTTTTCTTCAAAGCTAAAGGATGAATGTAATTATTATCTATAAAAAAGTTATATCTTTTGTTGTTATTTAAAATGAAGTCAAATACATGGCTATTAATCCTAAAACCTACAGAATTAATCTTATTAACTATTGAACAAATAATGTTATCTGATAGTAAGGTAGTTTTTGAGCTTAATTCCCAATTAAGTAAAATAATCTCATTAATATACATTTCACCGTTTAATAAATAACCTCCTAATTGGGAATACTTACCTTCTTTACTGTTTCACTTATACAATTTTGGTTTAACTATCATAGGGATTCTATGGGGTAGATTAAACACAGGAGTAGGTTTATTAACATTAGTATATAATTCTTTTATTTTTTCTCCCGGAACTAAAATATTAACTTTCTCAGTCTTAGACAATACTTTAACAGTACTATAGATGAATTCTAATTGAATAAGTCAACTGAATATTTTGGAACCTGGTTCAAATACAAATACAAATTCGGACTCATTAAAAAGTTCCACCTTGTTATTATTAGAATTTTGTCATTCCAAGAATGTAATATTTTGTGCGGTCTTTTCTAACTTATAAAAGGAAAATAGGTATTCACTAACGAAATCTTTACCTAAGGACAAAGAAACCTCTAAAAGCTTAGTTTCATTATTAATCATTTGAAAATTAGATAGAATTCTCAGTAATCTTCCATACGAATAACTAATTATTTTATTTTATTTTTAGTCTTCATACTATCAATTATATGGTTAGGACTTAGGTTAGAATTATCTAAACAACCTCCTTAATATTAGTTTTATAATTTGTTATTAACTTTATAAAATCAGACTCTGATTCTATCATTTGCTTAACTAATTTAGAATCAATTTTATTAGTAACAAAAATACTTTTGACTTCCTTACTATTACTAATTGTATTATCTGTTCTGTTATTAGCTAAACTTTTTTCTATTAATATCTGAGCTTGATTCATCAAAAATCTTTCAATTTTTAGTTGAGTAGCCTCATCCAATTTTTCTGCACTAAAAGTTTTAAACAACTCACTAAATATAGGACTATCGGAGTTATAAATTGAAGTTAATTTAGTTAATTTATCTAATAGTTTCTGTTTATGTTTTGGTTGTTTTTCATTATTAAAATTAAAATTATTATTATCTGGATTATTATTTGTATTTGTATCTGTATTAGTATCTAGTTGTATATCTTAATTTATAGAATCCATTTTTGTATTAAAACTAGGCGTCCAATGGAATAATCTATTACTATTATTATTCATAGTAATTCAATCCATTGTCTGAGTTTTATTTATTGTTTTTGTTGGACGAAGATTAAATATAATTGTTTTTGTTATTGTTATTGTTGTAGTTGTAGTTGTAAAATTTTTGGTGTTGGAGTCTCTTCAAGGAGTCATATTTTTAATGTAACTCCAGATTAACGAAAATTAAAACAAATTTTGTGTTAACAATAAAAATTTATCTTGGTTCAGGATGTACACGCAATAGGGGCTTTGGTCCTTTGCTGCCCGTCAATAGTATTGCAGAAATGTTGGGATCATTGTTTACCCAATAGAATTAAATTTAAAATTTGTATTAGAAATCATTCAATAAAGCAAGGCTGCTATGTATTTTTTATAAATTTCCCTTCCCTGCCAGTACCTAAGAATTAGTCCAGTCTGTCTACTTACCAACTTTCCTTTCTTTCAATTTCAATTTACTACTTATTCCTTACTTCGATACTATTCTAGCTTAGAACCATTTAAATTCCAAACTCAATGAGTTAAAGATTATTAACGAGAGCTTGAAGGTTTGTACTAAAAGGATCAGGGAAGTTATGTTCCCTTCATTGGATAAATTAAATAACTCATTAATAGAGAAATTAAGGGGGTTTGATGGTTCCTTTTCCTACGAGGATAATCGAAGGGATCAAGTTATTTTTATTTTACCTTTGTCAGAGGTTTCTACTCGAATCAGTTACCCTTCGAATGGTTACAGTTTAAATGATTTAATAGGGGAAACAAAAGATTTATGCTCCGACGCTTTGAAAATTAAATTTAAGGAAATTGTAGAAATTATAGCTGAATGTGATATGACCTCTGATGTAAGCAAGATATTGTCTTGGTATACAAAAAGTGAATTAAAACCGCGAACTTCTACAAAACTTTATTTTGATACTGGTGATCGAGTTAACCTTTCTGTTGTAACGAACCTCTACATTTGTTCTCACTATAACTGTTCAGACCTTCCGAGGTTATCTGACTTTGAGGATTTCAAAAGGGAGTTGAGTATTGTTAATAAATGTTTCCTCACTCTCGCAAGACCCTTGAAAATATACAATACCGCTGTTTATTTAAGGGATACTAAATTATTAGCACCAAGTGGAAAAGGTCGGTTGGATAAGATTGGTGAATTATACTCTAGCGAAGGTGATTATCGAAAGAGGGAATTGAGTTCTTAAGATTTGAATGAGATTAGTCGGGTACTGAAAAGGGATAAGAGTTATTTTGAAGAGTACGCTATTGTAGATGCTATGATTTCTTTAAAACACGCCACTGAAATGGAATTAGTAAACTTGTCGGTTAAACAACTTGGTATTCCAGTAACTCTAGCTGCACTTGGACGAAACTTTGTCTTTGAAGAGTGAAGAGGTAACATGAATAAACATTTTCCATACCAAATCTCTGGTAAGTGCTTGATGGGTAACGCCGATGAGGTAAAAACCCCCAAAGGTTGTTTGCTAGCGGTGATGTTGGGTTATACCTCAGTCACTACATTGGAAATTCTAAGGGTGGGCTGAATGAAAGTTTTATGTACGGGGGTGAGGAAAAAAACTTATTGGTATGATTATGATTTGATTAGCGCCTACACAACAGGGATGAAGGACCTTGCACTACCGTATTATAAATCGGGTCATTTAATTACAACCGAGAATCTAAAAAAGTGGAGTACGGGTGATTTATTGAGTGGATATTTGATAATTAATTGTAGGTTGAAGTTCCCAAGAGATGTAAAGTACCCCTCTATACCTTGTTACGTTGATGAGTCCACTACAGTTTACCCTCTCGAGGGTAAAGGTTTATTGACTGGTCCAGAGTATATTTTAGCCTTGAGTCAGGGGTGCAAATTGGACATAAAGTCCGTATTTTACATCCCACCCACTATTGAAGTAAAGGATCTGGAAATGGAAAAGGGTTCTAATGAAGTTGATGATTCTAATGATTCAAATGATTCAAAAAAAGAGTTCGTTCTTCCCTTCCAAAATATAATAAAGGAGCTTCAGGAGAATAGAGGAAAGTACCCTAAGGGGAGTTTTAATAATCTTTTCTATAAAGAGATAGGGAATTCAATCTACGGTAACGTTGTAAGAGGTTTATCCAATAAGAAGAGTTTCGATACAATGACAGGTGAGATGTTTAGGATAAAAGGAACGGAGTTGTCAAACCCAATTTTAGCTTCTTGAACAACAGCATTCATCAGAAGTGTAATAGGGGAGTGTTTACATAACATTTCGAAGTTAAAGGGGAAGGTTGTTTCTGTAACAACAGATGGTTTTATTACCAACATCGCGGATCTTGAGTCAAAGTTGTTGAATTTAAAAGAAGAGGAGGAAATACCTTTATTAACGAAGTACCGATCATTGCGGAAAGATCTTGGCGGTTGTGATGCATTGGAGGTTAAAAAAGAGGGTTTAGGAATCCTTAGTTGAACTACTAGAGGTCAGTTGGGGATTGGTAGTTCTATAAAAGCAACCACAGGTTTTAAAGTAGGGGACCTCGAACATTAAGAGGTGGTTAGTCTTTTTAAGGAAGTCCTAAAAAGTAATGTGAAACACCTTGAGTTTACGCAAAAAAGGTTAAGAGGTGCAAAAGACATCTTCAAAAATGGTGGTCATGTTACACCAGTCTACAAGGATCAAGTGTTCCGGATGTTTCATGATAATAGACGACAGGTTATTGAACCCTCGGAATTTAAGGGATGTGATTTAAGTGTAGTGTTATTTGATAGCAAGCCCCTAGTTAATGTAGATGCTGCAAAGAAACTAAGGTATTTAAGTAAATTCCCGTATACCTCCAGTTATAATAAGAATGATTCTAATAGGAAGGGGTATACTTATAAATCATACCTTGAAATAGGGGTGAGGAATTTTATAAAAGGGTATGTTTCAAGTGAACAGGTCTTTGGATTGAAGGGTGATGAGTTTAAGACTTACAATGATTGAATATTTTTTATTTATGACTTTAAGTCAAGCAAAGGTGTTAGATTAAGTTTAAGGATTTCTAAACAATCAATTTAAAATCTAAAGAATAGGAAGGTTGTTTTAAGACCTACCCCAAGAAACCCCGAGAATTTAGAGTTTGCATGTTATGTAACAGACAGGATACCCATTTTAAATTAGAAGATTTTATCCATAAAAGGTTTTAGTACACCATCAGGAATCTTGTGGTTGTTTAGGTGAAGTCAGTAACAAATTGAAAAGTGTACGGTGTTAAATCGTTAAATCGTTAGTTAAATTGTTAAATTGTTAAATTGTTAAAGGGTAATTTAGCGGGATGTCTTGTAAGAGATCTGTTAAATTTGCAAGGTGTGTTTGCGTAAGTGTAAGTTTGTGTAATGTTGTCTAACAACAGGAGCAACGAAAATTGACTGGAGGTAAATGCTAATTATTGTAAAAATTAAAAAATGTAACGGAAATGAATTTTGATTTACACCTTATTTTTGATATGGTAGTATTGTATGTATTGCATGGAATAAACGCCGAGGGAGCCTACACTATTTATATCGCTTTTACTTCAGATTCAGTGAATCAACATTATTTAGTTTTGGTTACTGAAATAACTCGATTTAATGAACTAAATGTCTTAGGTCAATTAAATGATTTCGACTCAGTTTTTCTACCGTTGCAAATTGAATCGCTACGGGAACAACACCTTTTGGATGTTGGTTTACTTAATTTAATTCCTTTGACCCCTAAGATTAAAATAGGTAATTATCCTTTGATTAGGAAGTACTACTCGAACTCGGGTGTATTATATATTTATGATCTGCCATTTAAATTTAATGACTTTGGTGAGTACTTTGAATTGGATGATGCAAATGTAGGTGATGTTATCCTACTCACTAATTCAATTCTTGGTTGTATGAATAACATAAACAGTAAAGGATATGTTAATGAAGCTAGTATACGGGAGTCACAATTGTTCCTGAGGGTTATAGAAAAATACTTATTCTCTCACGGGTATGAGTCAAAGAATCTTGGAGTAGATAATAACACTTACGCTCTTGGATATAATTTGATCTTTTTGAATTTATTTTATTTAGTGGTTAAAGAAATTTTTGTTCTGCAAGGTAAGTACGGGGTTAAAGGTGATGTTATGACTGATAAGGACTGTGATTTATACAATGTTTTAGTTAATCTTAAGAAAGATTTATTTTCTAGGTTAGATCCTTTTGTTAGATGTCAATTACAAAAACGCGGTATTTATATAATACAAAACGTTTATGTTGGTTTTGATACAGAGTATGAATTAAGTGATTACTGTAAGTACCAAAATCAATTAGTGTCAACTCAATTAGCTATTCAGAGTATTCCTAATTTACACTAGTCTTTCATATATTAAAAATATGAACAAAGATAAGATAAGATAATAAAATTTAGGTTTTCCTTCTAATTTATATCCTTAGTAAGATCTATAGAGAATGTAATTGTACAGCTAGCTGTAGTCATTCTCGGACTTAATATATTATTTTAATTTATAATTAGTGAGACCGTTAACGATAACTTAGTTATCGAGCTACGCACTGCTTAATTCAATTAGTTGTTATTTAATTCTGGTATTTTAATGAGTGGGAGAGAGAAAGCTCTCCTATAAGTGTTATCCAAACTATCCAAGGATAAAATTTAGTTAGGCTGCCTCCTTCCTCTAGAATTTGTGTTACTCTGACCGGTAAGGAGAATTTATTCCTAGAGCTACGCACTGAATACTTCTCTTACCTCTTAGTTATTTAGATTTCTTTATTTATTGAGTGAGACTGAGACCACTCCTCTAAGGTTAAACACCTAGACCAAAATAATAAAATTATACAATTAGTCTACCTACCTCCAACTGCGCACAGCAGAGCTGTTTGCACGAGATAAATGATAACCTCAATAAAATATATACTATAAAATTTAATTAATTAATTGTTAATTGTTTCGATATCTTAACGATCTCAACAATCTTAACAATCTTACCAATCTTAACTTAACTTCACCCTATCAAGACCCACTCCACTTTAAGAATTTTTGTTATTCTATCACGATGCAATAAATTAGGTCACTAGCCTTTTATTCAGCATTAAAATTACGAATTTCCACGTCGATATCCAATAAACTCTCTATGGGGATAAAAGACTGAAGCAACAAGTTTACAGAGAATCTCTTCTCTATAAACAACATTACTTATGTACCCCCCGTCTTAGTTAAACTTCTTGAGAGTTTCTTATTTTTCTCCTTATTTTTCTTCTTAATTTTGGTTAATTTTTTTATAAGCAAAATCGGTAGGTGAAATAAATAATTATTATTATTAACAAATTTATGATTGAATTTCTTAATTTATGAAAAGGGGTTTCACTTCATTTAATTTGGTTTAATTAAGCAAGTTTTAATTTGGGGTAAAAGCTGTTATTTGAAGGTAGATGTTGTTTCGCGTACACTCTGCTTTTATAACATTAAAGACCCCTAATCCATTGAGTAAATGAGGGATGTGAGATCTATTACAGCTTAGAGTCCACAGTTCTCACCAGACTTAGTAAAATTTCAATATGTTTTTTTTGTTTTTTGTTTTTTTTTACTAATCCTACAGAATGTTTTAATGTTACTACTACATGTACCAACTAGTCCTGTTTTTACACTTTATCGAGTGGGAGGTTTGGGGTTTTCAATTATTTAAAAAGAAACTCAAAAAATATTTCAAGCTTATAAAAATGTTCTTTAAGTTTAAATTAAAATATAATATAATATAAAAACTTACTTTAATAACATTGTAAAAGTAAATCCAGGTTGTTAAAATTTATTAAACAATTTGAATTACGGTAGAAGCTGTTATAAAAACTAGTACATTTTTATAACATTAAAGACCCATTTCGTAAAGTGGTAGAGTGATATGTGTCAAGTCAAGCTCTATGTTTATTCCACCTCTCCGCTTACTCACTTGCAGCGAAGCCAATTCACTCCGAAACTAGTGAAACATATAATCCGTTGAGCGCTAACGCCCGCCCCAAAAAAGCCAACATAGCAATCACACTTGAAACACTCCGAAAGAATAAGCCCAACTCTCTAAATAGCATCTAACGGGAACCTCTAAAATAACTAGCGTAGCTAGTTACGAATAATTCTAATACTGAATAGCGCGAAAGCGTTCCGATTGAAAATCCCGAACTTAAGTTAATAATAAATATCATTAAACATCCTAAAGTTATTTATATAAGTATTTATATATATATATATTTCTTTGTTTATCGTAGGTGAGTTTATTTATTTATTCCGAATCTAAACTAATCTAACACCTAATCTAATCCGAATAATGTTATATTTTCATCTACGGGCTTTAATAAACTTAATATGCAAATTTAAGATAGATTATAAATCGACTAAATTAAATTTTAGTGTGATTACAATCAATGTAAATTTTACTCTTATTTGTTTAACCCATCCCTATGTAGTCTCTTTTCTATTTTACACTTTGTTTATTTTTCTTTCTTTCTTCCTTTCTTTCCACTCTTAATTACCTTAAGGACTTTGCCACATGTTTCACACCTACTACATACCCCTTTAATTTTCTATCTCTACATACTCTATAGGTTAAAATCTTTGTGTATATTGAGTTCCGATCGAACTAAGGATATTCTAGTTGTATTATTGTTTAGTAGTCTATGCTTATTTATGAATAATCTTCTATTTTATTCAGAATATATTATTTATTATTATTCTTCGGATTATTCTTCATCTTATTGTTCTTGTTCTTCTTCTTCTTCTTCTTCTTATTCTTCTTCTTCTTCTTATTCTTCTTATTCTTCTTATTCTTCTTATTCTTCATATTTACATATTCATATTCTAATTCATATTCTAATTATTATAGTTCTAGTTATTATACTAAATAATACAAATATTTATTAGTCTAACTTTGATTTAATATAGCCTAATATTCCATTTATTGGTAAATACAGATATAACAGTATAACGTTTTTAGGGTCTAATTTTTGGATATAAAGTATAACATTACTTTTTCTAAAGCTTATATATTGATAAATTGTAATGTTTTTATAAGAGATAATAAAAACTAATTGTTGTAATTCTCAATTACTTCAAACTTTTTTGAGCTCTCCTTTTCACTCCAAATCATAGCTCAATACTAGTATGCTATACACCTCTCCATGTCAAACTTAGGGTCCAGCTCTAGCAATCTTTAAGTACAGACCCAATTCTCCACCCATTCTCAGAGTAAACCCTCTTACTCTAGAGGGTCCCATTCTTTCATTAAAGCTCGTTTCTCCACACCACCTCTCCTTAAACCCAACCTATATCCACACTTTAATAAAAACCAGCCAGGCACTTTTAAGTAATGTGAATTCTAACCAAATCTTTAAGTAAAGCTCCTTCCCTCTTTCGCTTCAGCAAATGTCCTCTTATTTAAACTAGCATTGTATTGTTGTAAATTAACATCTTGTTAATATTTTTTTGTTTTTCTTATATCTCCCTTTATTCTATTTGTTTGTTCTGCTTTGTTATGGTTATGATTTTATTAAGTTGGATGTTAAAATCTGTTACTGATTTCCCTATGTTCGCCGTCTGTTTTAGTTTGAGGTTTTAAGCGCCGCACGAATAGCAAGACCCTTTAAAATATTCTTTAGTTTAGGAGAGTAGTAGTAGTGTACCTCCCTTCCTCCTCCTATTCTGCATCATTCTCTTTAGAGATCTCTTCAGAAAATTTAGATCCTCTTTCAATATCTTATTGTAATTCAGACATAGCTCTGTTTTCTTAAAGATTTAGTGCACCTAATTTTTCTAAACTACAGAACCCAGTGGAGCCCATAACATTGTGTCCCTTACATAAACGACAGTGTCATAAACTCTTAATGGTTTTCCTAGAGTTACGTAAGATTTGTTCACAATACTTAAATCTTTCTTTAATTCATAAAAATCTGAAAGAATTGATAGATCGGCACAATTATAATGAGCACAAATGTAAGTATTTTTTACAATAGATAGGGTAATTACAGCACCATTTTTAAACTTTAATTTAGTCGTCTTCGTGGTTTAACCTCTGTGTTTTTGTACCCGTTCAAGAGCATATCTTTGTCTTTATCAGAACTGAAACTTATATTATTAAACAAATCGAAAAGCGTGTTGTATTTTTCCTGAAAATAGAACTCTGTATTACATTTTTACTCACACAACAAATCTTTAAATTTAAAACTATCTTTTGGGTAAACTATATTTGTTGTAAGTGGAGTCAATGGTAATATAAATAATAAATACTATTTGATCTCTACTAAGGTCTTCGAAAGTCTTGACACCCTCAAAATTCCTTAACCCTTAATTATTTAAGTATTTACTACATCAATACTTAAGTGTGTACGAGATCTAATCTTTGCAATACTACTTTTTAAACTGTTATTAATTATTAATAATTCATCATATTTTTCACCTTCTTCTGTTCTATCACTATCATTACTTGTGATTAAGCTTATAGGTTTTTCCCCAAACATCTGTGTCAGGTTTTTAAAAATTATTTATTTCCGAGGTTAATGGGTTAACGTACGAAATATCGTAAGGATTGTATAAAGGTACCTTAATTATAGTTCTACTTTGTACAGCGGTTTGTACTGAGAGTAATCTATTCTTAAAGTAAAGGTTTTTAGCGTCTTCAAGTTCAGATTCTTTATAAAAACCTGTATATATATTTTTTTATCCTATTGATAGCCCTCTTTTGTATTTGAACTCTAAGGAAAGGGTCCAGTCGTGATAATAAAGACACCCTTAAATAATCAAGATCATTAAACAGATCAATACCTGATTCCTTCTCTAGATAGTAATCTTTATCCTTCAACTCATTTAGTTTATCAACAATAATAAAAAAATAACAACAATAATAAAAAATAAGTTAATAAATATAACGTTGAATCATAAAGTATAAGAATTATCACTAGACCCTAATCTCTTGTTTTTATAACCAAATTTCACTAAATGAATTGATATTTCGTCCGTAAAAGAATTTAGTAAAGAAGTACCGGAAAAATACCCCCTCTCATTAAACTTTTTAAGGGTATCAAATACTGCCTTATAAATCTTAAACACCTCGTTCGTAGTATAATATTTAGATGAAAGTAAAAAAGTTTTTGATTCTCGATCGTAATCAAATATTAAACCAAAGAGATTTAATTCCGAAGGTGACAACTCATAATCAGGTGAATCGGCTGAATCGATATAAATAACAATAGGAGGAAAAACTCCACGGGCCTTTAAAAATATTACATCTGGTAGGGGTGCATTTAAATATATTATAGAATCTAGATCAGGATGAGAGTTTTCTCCATCGAAAACACTTACCCTCTTAATACTCCAAGAGCGATGTAGTATTAAAGATCTTTGTATTTTAACATGGTCTTGATCTTGAACTCGATCGCGTAGTTCAAATAACTTAAAAATAACGAAAGCAACAAAAGAAGTAGCAGTGACAAAAGAAGTAGTAGTGACAACAATAACAACAAAAAAAACAAAAGTAGCGGAGACAACAATAACGATAACAAATACAGGGAGATCCTTGAAAAATAAGGAAAGGGAAAGGCAGACAGGAAATATAAAATAACAAAGGCTTATCAAATCATTGAAAAGGGGTTGTCTACTATCGCTATAAAAATTCTGTGTTGAAAAAACCTTAGCTTCAGTTTTTCTTAATCTAAAGAGTTCATACTTGTACTCTATTTTTTACGATTTGGATATTGAAACCCCCCCAGCGAAGAACAAAATAAAGATGAAGGTAATAACTCATTAGCGGAAGCTACTAAGAAACCAATAGTAAAGGTAAGGGAAAAATTACAAACAAAAAGTAAAGCTAATAAAGATAAAATAGATGGAAATTTTTAAAAATTAGAAGGGATAGTAGGGTAGATATTTCCTCCCTCTTACCCTGAAGATTAAGATTAAACATTTGAAAATTAATAAAAGCCTAAATAGTCACCACTTTCCACTGACGACAATTCATAGTTAAGGGGTTGGGAAGCAAGCAAATGTAATTGGGATTGTAAATGTAAATACAAATACAAGTACCCCCAATGCTAGAAGTAGAATTAGAATAAGCAACCAACAGCCGGTAGAACAAACAAAATTTTCTTCTTCTTTATGTGAACCTACACTTCGTCCAATTGACTGAACATTAAGTTGAGATAGCTCTCTTCACCCAGTGTAAAAACATCCTTTTAAGGATGCACAAGAAATAAGAATTATATAAATTTTGTATATATAAATAAATATTCTAGTGCAGTTCTGTTTTATTAAATAAAGGTAAGTCCTTAGACTTATTAAGTATTTTAGTATTTTCTTATACATACAATTATTCCGCAGTGACAAAAATGCCAAAGATTTGGCAAAGGATGAAGACAGTGGCAAAGGCAGAGGCAAAGACAAAAGTAAAGGTGTGGGTATAGGTAAAGACAAAGACAATGGCAATGGCAGTGGTAAACTAAACTAAACTAAACTAAAGTAAACAAAACTAAACTAAACTAAACTAAACTAAACTAAATAGAGCTAAAGGCAAAGGCAAAATGATAAAGGAAAAGGCAAAGGCAAAGGCAAAGGAAAAATGATAAAGGAAAAAGAAGATTGAGAAAAGAAAAAGGAAGAATTAAAATAAATTAATAAAAATAAAATACCCCCTGTTGCCTCTGTGGCGGGTGGCCAATGGGTCATAAGCATAGGCCTCAGTAAATTTTCTAATGATAGAATTATAAGATTTATTTAAAAGTATGCGTATAAGTAGAATCTCTACCTTTAATAGATAAATTAACTAACTAAATATAAATATAAATATAAATATAAATATAATTATAAATATAAATAAACAAACCCTCCTTTTGACAAATGCCCTATTACAAATGCCTTTTTACTCTGGCATCTAGCAGGATATGAAGGGTTGGCCTAGGCCTAGTCCAAACAGCATTATCTTTGTTATCTAAAATAGTAACTGCATTAAATTTAGTAAATTGAGAATCTTTAAACCCACTTTAAACCCAAAACATTCAGTATACTGAGTTAAAATTGGTGTAGTACTTATATTTTTAGCTAAATCTGTACTTTATAATTATTAATTAATTGTAAGAGGGAATTAAATATCTTGTAAATTTACAGTTGTATTCCAAGGGTTTTTATCCTTATTAGCTAAATATATTTATTTTAAATTTATATTTTTACTTTAGTTAGTATTCTATAATCAAAGTATAATCCAGTGCAAGTGATAATCATAGTTTGGTAATATTCCATTCCATTCTATTCCATTTTAGTTTAGTTTAAAATTGAGCTAAAAGAAACATAAAGTTTAAATTAAAATCTTGGATCTCCTGTGATCTCTGCTTAAATTAGAAGATTAATGAAAGTTTCAATTACTAGCTTCGCTCGCTGCTTAAAATAGAAGATTAATGAAATGAATACAGTTTTAGTAAAAGTTACAGTAAAAGTAAAAGAAAAAGCTAAAGAAAAAGCTAAAGAAACAGCTAAAGAGCTAAAACAAAATAAGTAGCTCAGGTGCCAGAAAGATTAAGTCAGGGTATTATTTTAACTATCGCTCGAGAAAAATAAAAATAAAAATTAAAGATAAAGATAACCATGACATGGGTATTTGTAGTTAATTTAATTTAGTTCTAACTGAGGTTCTGTGGGTAAGATAAAGAAAAAAATTAATAAAGAGATTTAGGGGTTCGTTGTTATTTTAATGTAGCCACACACAACAAATCACACATCTGAAAGAAGGCGCGGTAAATTAATTTAATTATCCCTTGTCTACAATAAAGCCTAATAATTAGGTATTTGTTTAAAGACATTTTATTTCGTTTTGTTTTTTAATCTGAAACTTTATACTAGTACTAAACCATGTTACCTCTAGTATCCTAATTTAACAGCTTAGCGGAGGGTCCTTACCGCTTGAAGGGCTTTTTCATTTGCAAAAGTAATTACCCCGCAACATTTGCTTTTCACATTTGCTTTTCATTTCACATTTGCTTTACTCGCTTGTGAGCTACGGCCCTTGCCTTTTGGCCTCTCTTGCCCTTATGCCCGCTGCGCTTCAGCAAGGGTCCCTTGTTTTTGAGGTTCGGGTTTTTATTTTTTGTATTCTTTCTTATTTTAACATTTGCTTCCCTTGCTTGTGAGTTCTTATTTTTAGTCAATAAGAATAAAAACTTAAGGCAAAAGTTAATTTATCAAATGCACAAGTAACTCTAAGACAAAAGTTGCGTTGTTCTTATTTTTAATCTTCAAATTTTTCCTCTAGCCTCTTCGGTTTAGGTTGTGTAAACAGCAACCGACCATCCAAAGCATAGTCGCTTGCTTGTGACAAAACCCCTGTTGCATCCCTTGCTAGTGAGTTATTAAATTTAGCCTTTGCCTCGATGCTAGGCCAGAGGTCACTAATAATAAAAAGTTAGGGCAAAAGGTGCTTTTTCAAATAAGAATAAAAAATAGCCAATGCGCAAGCGAGCTTGTGAGTAGGTATAATTAAACCAAGGCAAAAGTTAAAATTTAAAATAAAAATGCAAAACTAAGAATAAAAAATAGCCTGTGCCTCTGTGGCTTGAGGCCAATGGAGTAATCTTACTGCCTAGTGGGGTGCGCGGTACAGCAAGGTTATAAAATTAAAAAGAAAGGGAACCTTTTCTCTAGCCTAGCAAGTTTTGTCTTATTTTTACTTTTCATTTGAGAAATTAAGTTTTTTGTAGTTGTAGTCCAATAAGAATAAAAAGCTGTAGGTCACAAGCAAGAAACCTCTGCTCTGGGCGGTTGTGTACACAAGCTAGAGGAAAATGTTAACAGAAGAAAGAATAAAACCAGAAGCTCACAAGCAAAGGGGGAGAGGCAAAGGTTTAAGAAAAAAATAAGTAAGAAAAAGTAAAGGTAAAAACTAATGCAACAGGTAGGTTATTAATAAATTCAGTATATTAATTTCTGTAATTACCAGAGGTATTAACAAAAAAGTACTTACCCCCAAAAGTTATTACCCCAAAAGGGACAAAAGGGGGTTATTTTATTTTTAAATCTTTTGTTAAAACTTAAGATTACTGACTCGAACTTAAACTAAGCGTAATATTATAAAAAACTACAAAAATTTGTTTTATTCGTCACTACAGTCGCCTCTGCACCCCTGTTGCATTTGCAAATGAAATGAAAAGCAAATGTGACCAATGTGTAATTTGTGTTATTATTATACTTTTTGCAGGAGTCCAATCAGGTTACAGTAGTTCTCAGGGGTGCCCTATGTTGTCTAAGTATAGGCAAAAGTTCTCACCGAGAAAAGGTTTACTATTACTAATTTAAATAAAAAAAATAAAAAAAAAAAATAAAATAAAATAACCTTTCCCCTTTGGTGTTGAGAGCCTATGGTTAGCGATTAAATAGGCTACATGAATTAATTCTATACTACTATACTATAGCATTATATTAAAATTACATTTGCTCGCTTGCTTTTTACACAACCCCTGTTGCCTTTGCTAGTTTTATCTTAACTTTTGCCTTTGCGTTTTTCTTATTTTTAATCTTCAAATAAGAATAAAAAATAGCCAAGTTTTGCCCTACCTCCTTAGCAAGGGAACCTGTTATCTAGCCTTGCAACTTTGTCTTATTTTGATTCAAATAAGAAAACCCGTATGTAAGAAGCAAGGGAGGCATCTTTTTTGTCTTATTTTTACTTTTGCATTTTCATTTGATAAATTAACTTTTGCCTTAAGTTTTATTCTTATTGACTAAAAATAAGAACTCACAAGCAAGGCAAGGATCCTCTGCTCTGGGCGTTTTGTACACAAGCTAGAGAAAAATGTTAACAGAAGAATACAAGCCGAACCTCACAAGCGAGGGTTGTGTAAACAAGCAACAGTAAAAAAAATGCAACAGGAATTCAAATTAAAATTACCTTAAGCTTAAGGAATATGAGTTGCATACAGAAAGCTATAGACTAAATTAAATTGCTATGGCCCAGATATCTAAGTCAGAAAATAAATAAGAAAATATAATAAAAATAATACCAAATAATAATTGAGATTATTAAAAAAAAACGTTCTACTTAGATTATTAAATTCTTATTTAGTGGATTCTCCTCAACCGACTAACATTAGTTACTTATGGAATTTCGGTTCTTTATTAGCTATTTGTTTAATTATACAAATTTTAACTGGAGCATTCTTAGCTATGCATTATACACCCAATGTTGAATTTGCTTTTAATAGTATAGAACATGAAAAAGAATCTTATTGTGTTATTTAAACTCAACTATATGCTGGAATACCCTTAGAGCTTTAAGTACTCCTTTTTATTATCTCCCGGCTACATTTACGGTTACCCCATAAGGGTAAGAGTGAATTTATTTTCCCTTTTCAAGTTTAGTAAAATATTTGTAAATAAGAGCGGAAACAGTAATATTTCATATAGTAGGATGCTATTTTCTTATTATTTTTTTATTAAGAATTAAAACAGGAGTTTATTCGCAAGAAAGAGTCCAAACCCTAAAGATTGGGCAATCAGCAGGAAACCAAAGATTAATTTATTTAATTAAAATTAATTCAGTAGGATCCTCAGAGACTAAACGTAGAGCTCTCAAATAAGAGAGAAGACATAGTCCGATCAGCCATGAGAATGGTTGCTAACATGAAGAATAATTTAAGTATCGTACCCTTAGTTTACAAAATGTTCAATAGAAAAGTACCTGCAGATATGAATCGAAATCAATTTTCACTTTGGTTATCAGGATTTATTGATGGAGAAGGAAACTTTCAAGTTTTTTTAGATCGTAATTACTTACGAGCAATCTTTCGTATAAGATTACATATTGATGATATAGCTATCCTATATAAAATCCAAGAGTTTTTAGGAGCAGGTAAGGTTAGTATTCATGGTTCAAATTGCTTATTTTCAATTTCTAATATAGTGATATGCAAAATATATTATTACCATTACTAGATAATTATAATCTATTTACTACTAAATGGTTAGATTATCTTGATTTTAAATTAGTGGTAAATTATTTATCTAGTACTAACACTACAAAAGTATCAGGGGAAAAACTAGATTGAGCTATTAGTATTATGAATAACATGAACTCTAGCCGAATAGTGTATAACTATTCATTAATTCCGAATCTACAAGTAAATCCTTATTAGTTACTTGGTTTCATTGAAGGGGAAAGGCTCTTTTGGTTTAAAAAACTTAAGTCCATACTTTCAAATAGGTCAACACACAAAAAATTTAAAGGTACTTCAATGTATTGCATTGTATTTACAATCTATACCTAAAGGATTTACTTTCAGTATAAATAGTGTGCCCCTTGTTGTATCTAATGCGTTGCATTCAAATAAGAAAATATCTGTGATATCTAATAATAACATCGATGCATTATATGATTATTTAATGTTCTTGTTACTAGATATGCCTTTTCAAACCCGTAAAGGAGTAGATTTTTATTACTGGAGTATTGCTTGACATTTACATAAATTAGGTTATTTTTACCTGAAAGAAGGTTTTAAATTAGTATCAGAAATTGCTAAATACATTAACAATGGACGATATTCTACTAACTTAAACAAAGTTAATCCACCTAGTTTAGAAAATATAAATAGAGTATTAGAATTGAATTTACCAGTTATACTAACTCCAGAAATGCGACATGTTAATTTAGCACAAGCTTTTGCTCGTTTAATTAAAGAACGAAATATTTGGGTATATGATAATGGAGTATTGTTAAAGCCTCAACCTTTCACAACTTATGGTGATGCTATGGAAGCTATTGGATACTCACGTACTAGTTTAGCAGCTAGACGTACTATTGATACAGGTAAAATAATTGGAGGTCGATACACATTTTATTCTGCACCACAACCTATTTAACTATTACTAAAAAAAAATAGAAAAGTTATCTAAGGTAAACCCTTATACTATGAAATATAAGGCTGGTACATGTTTATAACACAAATGATTATGAGAGATGTTAACAATGGATGGTTAATAAGATATACTCATGCTAATGTTGCTTCTTTCTTTTTTATTTTTGTGTATGCTCTTATTTATAAATTTATAATTAACAATAACCTTTTTTTTTATAATTGACCTTTGCTAAATATTGAAAAAAGCCACCCTATTCATCGAGGTTCAGATAAAAAACCTATCTATCTAAAAGGTAGTATTACAGGGCAAAAGCTAGCTAGTAGTAAGCTGCTAGGCCTTCTTTATAGGTGGTTAGCAAAGAGTTATAACCAAATTATTAAACTATGTAAATTAACTTTGTCATGTTACCTGTTCTCTAGAACTGCTCTTACATATAGCTTAATTAAATTCTGTGATCTGAAGATAAGATCTGTAGATTTTTTTACACAATTTTTTACAACTAGTGGCCTAGATTATACTGATTTGGGTTGGTTTTTAAACCAAAATATTAATTTTAATAAACCGCGGCGCCCTTGCCCTTTGGGGTGCGGGTCAAATAGGGCCGAGGGACAAAACTGGGATTACAAATTTCTTCAATGGTTTATTGGGTTTACAGATGCCGAAGGATGCTTCTTAATACAGACCAAAAATAAGAGTGAAGTACATTTTTGTTTTAAAATTACTCTTCATATTGATGATTCTGCTGTTTTATTTTTAATTAAAGATAAATTAGGTATAGGAGTTGTTTCCATCAAAGGTAATACTTGTACTTTTTCTATTCATTCTTTTCAACATATAGTTGATGTATTAGTACCTATATTTGATAAATACCCTTTAATAACACATAAACAATTGGATTATAGAGATTGAAGAATAGCAGTGTTATTCAAACAAAATTCAGCTGCCTCCAATAAATCTTATTTTAGTATAGCTCCTGAAACTTTCAATAAAATAGTAAAAATGAAAGAAAATATAAATAGAAATAGAACTAATTTTGATGGCTATAAAGTATCTTATTTAATGATTTCTAATTATTGGTTTTTAGGCTTTGTCGAAGGGGACGGTTCCTTCTTTTTGTGCAATAACAGAGCTAATTTTGCAATTACTCACAAAGATAGAAAAGTACTAGAGGCCATATCTTTATATATAAAAAACATACAAAGGGCTCCTATTTTTAAAGGCTTGTTTGTAGCTCTTCAGCCTAATTGTATAATAAGTGGAAAAAATAATAATACTGCTTATCAATTAATTATTTCTGATACTGATGTTCTTTTTCAATATATTTTTCCTTTTTTTAAAGATTTATCTTTTTTAAGTAGAAAAGGGGTAGATTTTAAAATTTGAAGTGTAGGGTTATTTTTAATAATTCACGGGTATACTAAAATCCCTAAAGGGAAGGCTATTTTTGTAAAATTATATAATAATTTGAATTCTAAGAGATATTTCTCAAACATTATCGATTTTATTGATATAGAAGAAATAAATGCTCTTTTTGAAATAGAACCCCCATTTAATATCTATTCTAAAAAAAGCCACTTTATATTGAGTAAAGAACATGCCAATACACAAGGCAGCAGAAAGGGTTATAACTTACATATTTACAAAGATGGTGAAGAAATACCAGGATCTCCATTTAATAGTTACAGAGAAGGAGGTAAAGCTATTGGTTTAGCCTCTTTCTCTAGTATTTTCAACTATATTAATACTGGAAAGGTGTTTAAAGATGGTTATACATTTTTTTCTTCACCTATTAATAATTCTAATTTTAAAAAATAGGTTTAACAACTCTTTTCTTTTTTTTGTTGTTTTTTTAAAACTAAAAAATAAAAAAGTTGTATTATAAATAAAATTTATTGGGCCTGTTTATATTAATTCCTACTCAATTTTGTAAACAGTAATTAGCTATTTGCTGGAAACCCCTTAGAGCTTTCAATACTAATTGTATATAAATTTAGTTATGTATTTAAATTTAAAAAGTGAAAATTTGAAAGATTGGGCAATCAGCAGGGAAGTTTAAATTTAACTTAGCTTAGCTAAACCCCTCAACGACTATACGCTAACATTATATAATTAAAGTTAATTATGTAAGATAGTAGTTTAAATTAAAGTTATTATAGATAAAGATATAGTCTAAACTTAATTGATAAGTTAAGAAGTATTCTTAGCCTTTGTTTTAGCAACACCTACCTGGATAGGTTCGTTAAAAATTTTACAAAGCGGTTTACTTTTTGAAAGTATATTCTAAATTGGCCTGCAGTCCTACCTAAGGTAGACAAAATTTAATTTTCTAAAATTGCTGCTGGGCCTTAGATAGTAGGTATACTCTTCAAAATTAATAATTCTTGCATATAGGTAGAGGCTTATATTATGGTTCATATTTAGCACCTAGGGTATTAGTTTGGTCTATTGGAGTTATAATTTTAGTGCTTATGATGGCTATGATGTGGCCAAATTGGAAATATTACGATTTAAATACAATTAACAGTGCTGTATTTGTTACTGGTTTAAGTAGTGCAGTTTTACCTATAAATAAAGCTAGAACTAAAGCTATTAATAGAATAGGTCCACATAATAAAGAAATATTAGATATTCTTATTTCGGGTATGTTAGGGGATTTTTGGGCTGATAAAATACCAGGTAAGGCTTTAAATAGTGTTAGATTTAATATAGAGCAAAGTATAAGTAAAACTGCCTATATTCATTATTTAAGTTTACTTTTTTATAAATTAGGGTATTGTTCTCGACCTGTTCCTACTTTAATAGTAAAATCACCAGCCGCTTTAGGCGGTTTTAACCTAACCTCTTCTCGTAGCCTCGCAGAAGCAAGAGGTAAAGGTGGGCAGATACCAACCGAGGGGGATTCTAGAGTTGAAAAACGGTTTAACTATAAACTAACCTTATTTACATTTTCAAGTTTTACTTGGATATATGATTCTTTTTATATAACTGTAAAAGGGGAAACCATAAAAACTGTACCTTTTTATATATCTGATTATTTAACACCTCTAGGCTTAGCTCACTTAGTTATGCAAACAGGAGTAAAAGAAAATGAAGTTTTAACTCTCTCCCTTAGGGAAACAAACTTTATAAATATTTCTGAATTTAATTTAATTAAAGAAGCACTTCTAAATAAATATAATATAGAATCTGACATTATGTTAAATAGAAAAGGCTATGAAAGCAAATTTTCTATTATAATTAAAAATTCTTCTTTTTTAAAATTAAGTAAAATTATAGCTCCACATATGCCCCTTGAATTTTCATTTTTATTAGATAAATAATCTTTATCTAGTTTTTTTAAAATCTAATAAAAATATATCAGATAAAATTGCTTCTGAGTCTATCTATCCAATAAAAATTTATGAAAATGCTGATATTTGTAAAGATTTAGCTATTAAAGACAATGCTGATAAATCTGGAGTTTATAGATGGACTCACATTTATAACGGCAAAAGTTATTTAGGTTCTAGTAGTAATTTAAAAAAAAGATTTTCTAATTACTATAATTACAATTATATAATAGATCCAAAAAAAAATATGTTGATCAATAAAGCTTTATTAAATAATGGGTATTCAGTTTTTAGATTGGAAATATTAGAATATTGCGACAAAGAACTATTAATTGACAGAGAGCAGTATTATTTGGACTTGTTAAAACCTGAATATAATATTTTAGAATTTGCATATTCTAGTCTAGGCTTGAAACATTCTGCTTCTACTTTGAAAAACAATGAAAGATAGAATTATAACACCTGAACATAAATTTAAATTGAAAAAACATTTGAACGAATTAAATTCAAAACAATTCACAGATGAATTTAAATCTAAACTAAGTAAAGGTACGGCTAATTTTAATCGTTTGAGTAAGAGTCAAAAAGTATATTTTACTAATATAGAAACAGATACAAAATTAGAATTTTCTTCTTGAAGAGAGGCTGCTGTTAAATTAAAAATATCTAGAAATACTATTAAAAAGTTTATAAATACTTCCAATTTATTCAAAGAAAAATATTTGATAAGTGACAAATAGCAAGATGGGTCTTTTCAGAAAGGCCAAGGTATAAACATAGCAACTAATAATTTTACTTATGATGAGTGTTTATTTTTAGCTAATATATTAAATAAAAAATATAAATTTAAAACTTCGGTTATAAAATCAGGCCATCCTAATCAATGGAAAATCTCTATTTGAAAAGAATCTATGCCGATTTGACGTAAAATTCTAGAACCATATTTCATAGAAGCCATGAAGTATAAATTAGGTATTTAAGAGGGTATTTTCAAAGTCTCGACATTAGGGCAAAACATAAACTTGTATCTGGCTAGTTTTGGTATAGATTTGTCGAAACACCTTGACAGAGGTGTTGGTTTTAGTCTAAAATTTAATAAAATAGACTAATTCTGGCTATATTAGTGAAAACGGTTAAAAAAATACTACCAATTTTAAGACCGTCGGTTGAGAACATAATCGCTACTGACTGGGTCACTAATGGGTGGCTGCAATGCTGCTTAATGTACAGTCGAAAGATTCTTTTTTACACAAGGCTATAATAGAGAATTGTTAGAAAGACCTTGAAAGGTTGGGGATTAACAATTTGATATAGTACAGGTCCATAAATTCGAGGTATTACTTAATAAGTATGAATTATGGGGAATTTTTGATAGCTTTCCTGGGTTATGTACATAGCCCAAAATGATCTAAATTAAATATTTCATATCGTAAAAGCAGTAATAATATTTTATTGCGACGTAAAAGCAAAAACATAACAAACTTAACAAATTTAACATTTAAAAGATTTAATTCTAGCTTAGTTAAACCTTGAAATAAGGAATGTTCTCATTTAACAGACAATCCTGGTTTAAATACATTAGTAAATAGTAAAAAATTAACTGATTTCTTTAAAGAAAAAAATTTAAATCCAGTATATATTTATGAAAATTTAGAATTGGATTCTACACAGAAAAAGATTAAATCAGAAACTCTAAATCTTAGTGGTATATATTTAATATTAAATAAAATTACTCTAGATTATTATATAGGGTCAGCCTCTACTAATAGATTTTTTGCTAGATTTTCTAATCATTTAGTGAATTTTCATGGGAGTAAAATAGTTAAAGCAGCTGTAAGAAATTATAAAATCTCTCAATTTGCTTTTATTATATTAGAATTATTTCCTGAAGTAGTAACTAAAGAGAATAATAAAATTTTATTAGATTTAGAGGACTTTTATATAAAATCTTTGTTACCTAATTATAATATATTAACAGAAGCAGGCTCAAGTTTTGGTTATAAACATACTGAAATGACTAGAATAAATATGATGTCTAATTACAGTATAGAGCGTCGTCTTAAAATAGGTAATTTAAATAAAAATAAGATATTTAGTAAAGAAACAATAGAAAAAATGAGAGCAAGTGCTGTGACTAGAAAAAAACCCTCTTATTCTGAAAAAGCTATTTTAAATATGAAAAAAAATTCTAAATCCTTAATAATATATAATTTAAATTACACAGTATATGGTGAATATCCTAGTATTACAGAAGCATCTAAATCTTTAAATTGTAATGAGAAAACCATTAGAAGGGCTTTAAAAACTGAAAAGAAATTATTAAAAAGACGTTGAATAGTTAAGTACTTGTGTAAACAATAAATATGAAGTTTAATTTATATTATAGTCCCACTAGTTTAAATTTCTATGTAATCTTTAGAGAAAAATAGTTTATTGAATATGGATATAAGTTAAATATTTTTTTTATAATTAATAAACCTGGACCCTGTGGCCTGACCAAACGGGCGAAGGCTTGTTATCCATTTTTAGCACCAGTGCCGTCATTGTCCCTTTGCTGTTTCAAAGGCAACAGAGGGTAATAGCTTGCGCCACAACGGAGATGGAAAGTATTAAGTCCTGGAAATAAAGTGGAATGTCCAGACAGGATATTGAAGAAATGAATATTACTATTTTTTTTTCTTTGGCAATGTTAGTGAAAACGATCAAAATTTTTAATTTTTGTTTTTTTATCCCAAAAACAAGATCGTCGGTTATCTAAATAATCGCTACAGACTGGGTCACTAATGGGTGGCTGCAATGCTGCTTAATGCACAGTCGAAACTTTTAGTCTTATTCCATATGGCTAATAGAATATACGAATTCAAAGTTATTCTAGCTTATTATACTTTTTAATAAGTAAGTTTGTATGTGTTACCTTATGGTCAAATGAGCCTGTGGGGTGCAACAGTAATTACAAATTTATTAAGTGCTATTCCAGTTTTTGGTCAAGATATCGTAGAGTTAATAGACTTCACTCAAGCTTCCTTAAGGGAAGGTTATCTTACAAAATTAAATGCAGCAATAGTTACAGTTCTGCCTACCATAGGAACAGTTAATAAACATGCGTTAAAAAAGGGGAAAAAAATAAGATTAGACAAACAAGAATTTTTATCAATCCCTTATCAATTTTTAGCTTTTATAGCTGGTTTAATAGATGGGGACGGTTATATTCAAGTAACTAGATCAACAAAAGGATTTATTACTATTAAATTGGTAATTACAATACATTTAGAAGATCTTTCTACCTTAGAATATATTCATTCTGTATTAAAATTAGGTAAAATTACAATAAACCGAGACCATAAAAGTCCAAACTGTAGTTTCAGAATAAGTAGAACAGATTTACAAGAGGTTCTTTTTCCATTATTCTTACACCATGGTATATTCTTTTTAACTGAGGTGCGAAGAGCTCAATTCAATTTAGCTATGTTCATCCTTGAAGAGGAACTAAAAATTTACGATCAAATACCAGAATTTAATGGCTTTAGCGGCGCGCCCACTGCTCTGGCTAATGCTAGCCTCGCTGTCTCAAGAGGTAAAAGTCAAGAAATACCTTTATATTTTGAATTACCTAAAACAGCTTTAGATTACCTAAACTTACATTTCTTTAAAAATTGGCTTGTAGGTTTTACACAAGCTGAAGGTTCTTTCTGCGTTAAAGCAAATAATGATGGATGCTTTCAATTAAAACAAAGAATACATGTTCTGTTATTTGAAGCCTTTAAATTGATATTTAAGACAAGCCGGAAAATTGAAACAGAAAAATGTATGTATAATCAATTTTCTGTCAGCTCTAAACAAGATATACAAGCAGTAATTAATTTTTTCTCCTTTTCAGGATACCATCCTTTAATAGGTTTTAAATGTACCCAATACTTCAAGTGGTTAACAACTCTACGAAATAGTTCTCGATACAGTAAGCTTAATTTCCCTCAATAAAGTATTTTATTACACTCTCGATCAGATAAACCCTATATACTAGTACTTTAATATCATTCCCCGCAAACGTCCTATCTTTAGGAATGAAAATTGGTAAAAAAGGCTTGGTATGGTCCTATGGTTTAAATAATTTTTAACAAGATATTTTTGTGAAGAAAGGCTCCTTAAAACAGTAATGTTTTAGAGGCAAACGGGGAAAATTGCAAAAACTTCTTAATGAAATTAACCACCGTAATTAAGACAATTTGCAGCGAAGCTTGATTTGGTATTATGTTTTATATTTTATATTTTATATTTTTTCCTGCTACCCTGCAACCCTCAACAGTGAACCATGCAACCCTACAACTCTCCCCTAAATTATTTTTATTACCCTTCAAAGGGGGGTTTAAAAAAGGGTTGCAGGTTGCAGCACTGGTTAAAATAAAACTGCTGTTGGGCCTTACCCACTAGTGTACTACTCCTGTGCACATGGAGTTACTCTCCCTTTAGTGAGTTTGAGATTTAAGACAGATTAAGTTACAAATACCAAAATAAAAATAAGAGCATAAAAATCAAGAACGTTCAACGACTAACGAGTGAGTAATATCAACAATAAGCTCGACACGAAAACCACGCAGCCTATTATTATAATATCAATTTATTATTATAATTTGGTTGAATACATAGTCTAAGCATTGTCGTAAGGCAATGAAGATGTAATTAAATATTATGTCATTAATTTTCTGTAATTTGAGGAGGTTTAAAAACAGTTGAACCACAATTCGGTGACGGATTGTTAAAAATCCTGCTTATTGCTGGGAAATCTCCCTATTTAGGATTTGCATACGGTTTATTTTTGAATTTTATTTCAATTATTTACGTGAGAATTGCAATGACTACTCATGCCCTTAGGCTTAGCCTAAGGCTTAGCCTACTCCTTCTTATATTTATTTTTCATCTTTTGCCTCCTATTACTGTTGCCTGTACTTTTACATCCAAGGAAACTGTCGTAGTCTGGCTGAGCTGATTATTTGGATATAAGAAACCAACCAGTGCTTATGCCTTTATAAAAGCAAAGGCACGCCTCTGGCTAAAAGTCCAAATTAAAGTAATGTTTTATTTTTTTCCGGTGCTTCAGGCGCCCTTTATAAATTTTAAGTTTAGTTTAATTTTTTTTAAGGTTGGTATAATTAAAAACGAGGTTTGAGTCCCTACCCTTTTGGTTAGGGAGCAAAGGGCAGAGGGGAGAAAATCAGCAGGGGTTAGAAGTATTTCTACTTTTGAGTCCTCTCAGAGATTACACGCAGGAGATCTCACACAAGCTTATTTAGTAGGTTTAATCGAGGGTGACGGTTTTTTTTCTATTTCAAAAAAGGGAAAATATTTAACATATGAACTAGGTATTGAATTATCTATTAGAGATGTTCAATTGATCTATAAATTAAAAAGGTTCTTGGGTGTAGGGGTAGTAAGTTTTAGAAAAAGAGATCATATAGAAATGGTAACTTTAAGAATCAGAGATAAAGACCATTTAAAAAAAATCATAATACCTATATTTGATAAATATCCTATGTTTTCTAATAAACAATATGATTACTTAAGATTTAGGGATGCTTTGCTTTCAGGTATTATTTACTCTTATGATTTACCTGAGTATTCTAGAAGCAATGAATCTTTAAATACTGTAGAATCTATTATTAATACTTTTTATTTTCCTGCTTGGTTAGTAGGATTTCTAGAAGCTGAAGGTTGTTTCAGCGTATATAAACAAAGGGAGGATTCTTTTGTAGCTAGTTTTGATATAAGCCAAACAAGAGGTGATATTATAATATCTGCTATTCGTAAATATTTATCTTTTACTACTACTATATATTTGGATAAAACAAACTGCTATAAATTAAAGGTTACCAGTGCTAGATCTATAGAAAATGTTATAAAATTTTTAGATAGAGCACCCATAAAATTATTAGGTAATAAAAAATTACAGTATTTATTATGAATAAAACAATTGCGTACAATACCTAGATACTATAAAAAAATCAATATACCCTCTAAATATTAATCATTACCTTCATTATTAGCACTCTCGCAATCATTACCATCATTACTAGCACTAGCGCTATCATTACCATTCCTGAGACAAGGGTGACAACCACTGCCGTTATTGTCTGCCACATACATTATAAAACTATGGCCTCCCCTTTTTATAGAGTAGTGCGTAGTGCTTAAATTTTACCCTTGTTTTATTTAATTTTTACTAAGCACCTTTGCTTTTGCCTTTGTTCTTATTTTTATTCTTAACCTTTGCTTTTGTCCTTTGTCATCTGCTTTGCGCTAGCTACCTCCTCTGTTTATACCTCCCTACTTTAGGAGGGACTCGTAGCCTCCTCGGCTTTTTATTATTATTTTTGTTATAAGAACCTTTGCCGCAGGCTCTTGGTAAAACAATTAAGAACAGAGGCAAATGATGGAAAAAAAGTTATATAGGCAAAGCCCAGCCCTGCAATAGCAAGGTAGGGAGAGAATAAAAATAAAGAAATGCACTGCCACTGAGCTAGCGATACTTCGCTTGGGTGCGGTTGGGCTAAGCCCAAGCCTACAGAGGCTTAGCGGCTAGAAAGAATGGATCACGGTTGTGTGGTATTGTTGGCAAGGCTACTTTTGGTGACGCTGACTACTTTATAAGCTAGAGATCAAGATATAATCCGATCAATAAAGAAATTTATTGAGTGTAGTGAGAGTTCGGACCTGTGGTCCCTTATAGTGACTACCAACATAAATGCTCTGTTTCTAATGCTACATTAAACAGATTTTTCTCTCTACATTATTTATTACCTTTTTTATTAGCTGCTTTAGCTGTAGCACACTTAATAGCTCAAATTGTAGGGCCTTTATATTAGTAATAATAAATTTAGAATCAAGCTATATGCTGGAAACTCCTAAAGCCTTAAGTACTTGAATATTAGTAAAAATCTTAAGGATGGTTAGCAATGGACAATTAGCAGGTAAACAGTATAGACCAGCTCCTTGCCTTGCCCTTACCCATTTTCACCAACTTGATCATTACCACCTTTGTTTTAACTTAATAAAAGTAACAAAAGGCACAGGGTAAGGATGGTAATGATTGAAGTAAGGAGAAGGCAAGGCTGTAAGTTTAACTGGATCCTCAGAGACTACACGTTTGAACCCTATTACTTTAATTAGATAGGGATATGATATAGTCCAATCGAGATTTAAAAGTCTGGAGTTTATTGCTTAATTCTATTTATTGTTTAACTAAATCTTTTCATTCTAGCCCTAGTAATTACGTAAAAAGAATCAGTAATTCAGAAAGATCTAAATTCAAATTAGATTTTTATTTAAAACAAAATTTTAATAGGAAATATACTAGGGGATGTATATATGAGAAGATTCTCTGAAAAAGCTAATGCTATAATAATTTTTAGGCAGGGTTCTATAAATGCTTCTTATTTGTTACATTTATATAACCTATATCAAGAATTTGTAACAACACCGCCTGCAGTTTCATCGATTACTGATAAAAACACAGGAAAAATTAGATACAATCTAAGTTTTGCTACTTTAGCTCTTCCTTGTTTTAATGAGTTATATGAAGCTTTTTATTTAGAAGGGAAAAAAATCATTCCTAATAATATAGCTGATCTATTAACTGAAGTTAGTTTAGTTTATTGGATTCTGGATGATGGAAGTTTTACTGGTTCCGGTTTAAAATTACATACAAATGCATTTAGTCTAGAAGAATTGAATTTGTTAATTAAAGCATTAGATAAGAATTTCTCTATTAAGGCATCAGTTAATGTTTCTAATAGAGAAAAATCACAGTTTAGTTTATATATATCCAAAAATCAAATGTCTTTAGTAAAAGATTTGATTATTAAACATCTGCATCCGGATATGTTATATAAACTAAATATAGATAAGCAATAAAACTTTGCTACATGAGCATGGTTCTAATAATCCTAATGGAGTTACTTCTAATGGTGATAGGTATGCAATGCACCCTTATTTTATATTTAAAGATTTAGTTACAATTTTTGCTTTCTTTTTAGTTTTATCTGTATTAGTTTTCTTTTATCCTAATCTATTAGGTCTACAAACAAGAGGAAGGCCTAATGTTATATTATTAATAGTTAATATAACGTATATATGTGCTATATGCTGGAAGAATATAATTAATTCTAAATATCCAAAATTATTATATTTAATTAAAATTCATAATAAAACTGTAATTGTAAGTGGTTTATTTATAATAATTATTCTTCGCAAATATATTATAGTTAATATAAATCCCATTATAGTCAAATATTATTATGAAATATTTAATCAGCAGATAACCAAAATCTTAAATAAATTTTCAAATTTTTGTATAAATTTTTTATATTTTAATTATAATGACTATTGTTTATTATTAGTAGGAATCTCAGAGACTTTACGCACACAAAAAAATAATATAATAAAAACCCAGATAAATTTTATCAAATCAAATAACATAAATCATCAAAATCATCACAATAATTTAATCTTAGATAACCATAATAAAGAAATAAGTTTGAAATTCAAACAATGATTCGCTGGTTTAACGGATGGTGATGGTTATATTTATGTTAAAAAAAAAGGTTTTGTTGGATTTGAATTAACATTACAAACTCACGATGAAAAAGTATTACGAATTATACAAAATAAATTCGGTGGTACTGTACATGCTAGAGGGGGATTGAAAGCTGTTCGTTATCGAACACAAAGACGAGACGTTATGTATAAGATAATACAATGTTTAAATGGCTTTGTTATTAATAATGTTAGATTAGTTCAATTACATAAAGCTTGTTTAGCTTTAAATATACCTATCAAAGAACCTATTGTTCCTGATATAAATTCTGCATATATTAGTGGTTTATTAGATTCAGATGGTTCTATAAACATTTATAAATCATATTATCAAGATAAATTTAGATTTCAATTAACTATTAGCATCTCAAATAAGAGTCGTTCTAATATTGAATGTTTATTAAATGTTATAGGTGGTAATATATATTTCGATAAAAGATTAAATGGTCATTATATATGAAGAGCTAATTCTAAATTATTGCATTTGAATTTATATAATTATTTCTTTAAATTCCCTCCTAAAACAATAAAATCACATAGAACTTTTTTAATAACAGAATTTCATGAATTAAACAATAGAAAAGTTTATTTAGATAATAATAAATTATCGATTAATTATAAAACATGAAACAACTTTATTAATAGATGAGATAATAAAATTTTATCTTAATTATTTTTTATATTTATTTTAATTAATTAGTTTAATTAAAAGACTTTTATAATCATACTATAAAATAAAAATGATTGTAATAATGTTTTTAGGAAGATATAGTCCAATTTTCATTTAAATTATAAGTGAAAAAGCATTCCGATAACTATATACCCGCTGATCCTATGGTTACACCAGCCTCGATTGTTCCAGAATGGTATGTTAAAAGATGCCTTGCTTAAGAGTAATCTTATGAAAAAGAAATTTCACTATATGCTGGAAACTCCTAAAGCTTTAAGTAAATTAAATTAGTAAACCCTTAAAGATTGGTTAGAAATAGTTCCTAACCTAACGGACTATCAGCAGGAAACCAAAGATTAGATATAATTTATAATTTAGTAGGATCCTCAGAGACTATACGTGAAACTCCTTCGAATGAGTCTTGCTTTTTAAAATAAAAACAAAAATAAAAATATTAAAGGATGAAGATATAGTCCGCCCATTTTTGAGAGATTCTGGACATATATTATAAAAATATTTTTGATCTGATAACTTCAATAAGTTTAATATGTAAACAAAATTACACGACTGATATTAATAATACAGTTTCTCTCCCTAAAAAAAGATTAACTAAGGTCGAGAGATCAAAATTCAATATTGGTGAACCATTAAATGAAATAATCATTGGTTTACTTCTAGGAGATGGTCATATTCAAAGTAGACAATTAAATGGAAATTGTAGATTTATGTATGGACAAAGTAGTTTAAGAAAAAACCACCTAAATTATTTTCATCATATATTGGATTTATTTAAACCTTTTATAAGTACAGAATATAAAGTTAAATCTAGATCTTTTATAGATAGAAGAACTAATAAAACTTACTCTTCTATTATTTTTGCTACATTAACATTACCTTGTTTTACTAGTTATAGAGAATTATTTTATAATTTAGAAGGTACAAAAATTATACCAAATAATATAAATCAATTATTAACTCCTAGAGGTTTAGCCTATTGAATAATGGATGATGGTTCAATCCAAAATAAAGGTTTACATTTAAATGTTTATGGTTTCACTTCAGATGAAGTAGTTAAATTAAAAAGTACTTTAGAAAATATATTTATTCCCATTAATTGTGATAAGGACAAAGTAGGTGCTATTATTAAATGTTCTATTCATAATCATAAAAAGGGATATAGAATATACATTTGAGAAGAAAGTCTTATAATAGTTAGAAACCATATACATCAATATATGCATAAAGATATGCTATATAAAATAAACCAAAATTTAAAATTATAATATATATTTTGATCTTTTACCTTATTATGCTATTTTAAGATCTATTCCTAATAAATTATTAGGAGTTTTAGCCATGTTTGGTTCATTATTAATATTATTAGTTTTACCTTTCACTGATTTATCTAGAATTAGAGGTAATAGCTTTAGACCTGCTATGAAATTAGCTTTTTGGTTCTTTGTTGTAGATTTCTTCATTTTAATGTGGATAGGTTCTCAACACCCTAATGAACCGTATGTAACGATAGGTCAAGCTGCTACAGCTTTATACTTCGCCTGGTTCTTAATTATAGTTCCAGCAATTGGAATTTGTGAAAATACTTTAATGGATGTAGCTCTTCAATCAAAAACATCTACAAATAAAAAGTTTTAATTAATATACTCAGCCCCTTTACCTTCTTTTTTTAACCCTAGAGAGAAGAAGACATAAACCTAACTTTAAGAATAATCTTCAAGCTAAAAACCAAACTAGAGGGTTTTATGTCTTTAGTGCTAAATCATTAACTCCGAATGACTCATACTTAATCCTGCCAATAGGAGGGGTAAGACGGGCCTTCAGTTCTTTTACAAGTATAAGCCAAGGGGAGAGCTTAAATAAACAAGATCCTAGAGATAGGATAAGTAACTCTGATTTTTATGAATATTTCAAAGGTTTGTCAGATGGTGAATCCAATTTTCAAATTACTCCGGACCACAGAGGGAATTGTAGTTTTAAATTTAAATTTAGAATAGGAATGCATATAAAAGATAGACCTTTATTAGTTTATATTAGAAATAGGTTAGGTTTAGGTCAAATATTTCCAATAAGTATAGAAAGTATTTTACCAGAAAAAGATCAACTAACATCAGTATGGGAAGTTTATTCTTTGGATGATGTATTAAAAATAATAAATATTTTTGACAAGTATCCCTTAAATACAACTAAACAATTAGATTATCTTGCTTGAAGAAAAGCCTAATTTTGTATATGCTTATTATAAAAAGGAATCCTAGACTCAAATATTCAGGATCAAATTTTAAGTTTAAAAAACTCCATGAATCAAAAAAGAAATAATTTTATTCAATCCCCAAATCAGAATATTAAGATTACTCCTTATTGGTTACTAGGTTTAATAGAAGGAGAAGGTTCTTTTTTTGTAACTAAAAAAAATTTAACTCAACATTTTGAATTAGGTTTAACTTCTATACAAAAAGCTGTTTTTGTCGGTATTTATAACTTCTTATTGAGTTTAATTCCAAACAATCTGAGAAGTATTAAAGGACTAGATAAACCTATTCAATTAAAGGAGAAAAGTTTACCAGAAAATATGTGTATCATTAAAATCTCACATATGACTTATATTAGAAAAATATTTATACCTTTTTTAGAAAACTTAACTTTTTTCAGTAAGAAAGAAGATAGTTTCAAGGATTGGAAAACAATAGTTTTAATAAAATTAAGGGAAAACACTTAACCAGCCTAAGCAGGAATTATCTGCGAGTCTCTTTCAAGTAGAATGAATGATTGAACATATTTTTCAGTTAAGAATGTTCCTGCGGCTGATGCCTTGGACTTAAAAGAACAAAATAGACTAGCTCTTGAACAGTTAGATCTACAGGTTCAAAAACTTTTAGCTGATACTTCTGTTTTAATAGATAAAAGCAGAGGTGGCTATGTAAAAATTCAAATTTTGGATCATCTTAATAAACCTTTTTCTTCATCAATGAGTTTACAAGAAGTTGCAAACTTTTTCCAAGTATCTAAAAAAACAATTTCAAGAAGATTAGCTGATGGTATGCCTTTACTTTACCAAAATAAAACCTTCTATATTAAAAAGTTGATAACTCAAAGGTAATAGATCTGTAAGATCAATTGATTCACCTTATGTTGAAATTGGTCAAATAGCTACAGCTTTTTATTTTTCTTGGTTTATTCTTGGTTTATTCTAATAGTTCTATTTATTGGTATATTAGAAAATACTTTAATGGATGTAGCTTCTGATAAGAATAAGACGTAAGCCCTCCATAGCTTAGTCTAGCCTAGGAGCTCCGCCAATTACAATTAAAGAAAGCACTAAGATAAAAGCGTTCTAATTTAATTTAATTTAATTTAAACTAAAGGCTAAAGGATATATCAGTTAATGGCTATTTGATCCTTAACATCACCTTAGCATACTTTAGTTGGGTTAAGGGGCCTAAGTTGTGGAATTGATAAATTAATTATTTATATTTAAATATAAGTTACCTTTGCAATGTTTTGCAGGACTGGGTTGAGTTATCCTAAGGCTAGTTTATACTCAAAAAAGTGTAGTCGGCAGGTTTAGCTTAAATTTGCCTTTGCCCTCCGACCCCAAAAAAAACAAAAACCTCTGCATAACCTCTGGTGGTATTTTCTTCTTCTTTAACTTTAACCCCCCTCTTGGTTTATTCTTATTTTTAGTGTTAGAACTTTTGCTCGCTTGCTTTTTACACAACCTCTTCTATAACTCTCTGGCTTCTCTTGCCTACCTCGGTGGTGATTGGTAGAATTTGTAGAACCCTTGCTTTAGCGTTCTTAATTTTAGTCTTCAATTCATAATAAAAACTAAGGCGTAGTTCTAACGAAAACAAGCGAACACAACAGGCAAAAGATGAGTTTTTACAAACCGAAGGCAAAAGTGCACAAGTTGAAACTGCAAAAGTTGAATTTGCAAAAGTAATAATAAAAATAAGAAAAATAAGAACAAGGGTCAATTAATTAAGTAATAACATACTTGCGGACTAATTACCCAGTAGGGAGTGTGTGTTTTTAATTTTAGGTTTAAACCCCTTTTGCTGAGGCTCAATCTTACCCTGTTATTTAACTACCACCCTTTAAACTAAACAATATTGATGAATGAGGCTTTTATTTAAAATAGTAACTAAACTAAAAATAGTCCAAATAGTAAAAAACAAAAAAAGAGTAACAAAATAAATAAAAACATATAAATATGAGGGTAAAGTAAAAATAGACAGTAGCAAAGGTCAACTAAAAATAATCATAAAAATAAAATAAAAGTCTAAATCTAAATAAATCGATGTAAGAGTAGAGGGTTCTTAGAGTTATTATAAAACAAACAAAACTAAGAACATTTGCTTCCCTCGCCTCTCTAGCCTCCCTTGCTTGTGATTTGTAGAACCCTTGCTGTTGCGCTTGGGGCAAAAGGCAAAAGTAGCAAGGCTAGATAAAAGGTTACCTTGCTTGTGAGCTAAGGCAAAACTTGCGGTAGGGCCTAGCTAATGCGCAGCGGGCAACAGGCAAAGGGCAACAGGCAAAACTGAATTTCTAAATCAAATGCACAAGTAAAAACCCGCAACACTTGCTGTTCATTTTTCAAATCAAATGCAACAGGGGGCTAGAGGCAAATGCAAAAAGTAAAACCCATGTGTAATGATCATGTAAAGGGATGTAATGAAGTTTTTAGATAAGGGTACATTAGAAAAATAAAAGCCATAAATAATAAATAAGACTTGCTTAGTGCTTAGTGAAGAAAACAAAAACAAATATAAATATAAATATAACAGTTTAGTTTAAGAAGTATTACAAAGTAAAAAATACCGTGTTTTATAAAATCAAAAATAAATTAGCATACCATGTTGTATAAAAAAATTAAACGAAATAAAAAGAAAGGCAACCATCCGGGGGAACAAATGACCTCTTTACAATGGCCTCTTGCACAGGTGCTTTTCATTTCAAATGCAAAAGTAATTACCAAGCGGGGGTAGTGGGCCAAGGGAAATAAAAACAATAACCAATAACCAATAACCAATAACAATAACAATAACAATAACAATAACAATAAATAATTAGAATGTGTTAAATAAAATATAAAAACAAAAAACAAAAAAAAATACAAACAACTCTTAAAAAAAGATTTAAATATAATTAATTTAACCCTTCATTAATCCAATCAAAGTTAATTAAGTAGTTTTCCATTTTTAATTTTGAATCACATTTGCTGTTCACATTTGCTGTTCATTGTTTTAAATTTTATTATTAAACTAAGGACATTTGCTCGCTTGCTTTTTACACAACCACTTCTAGAACTCTCTGGCTTCTCTGGCCTACCTCGCAGGTGACCTAGGCTTTTATTATTTCTTGCTTTCTTATTTTAACATATGCCTCTTGCTTGTGTACACAACCGCCCAGAGCAGAGGTTCCTTGCTTGTGAGGTTAAGGTTTTATTCTTATTGGACTACAACTACAAATAAGTTTATTTATAAACCTTGGCTCTCGCTTGCGTTGTGTACACAACGCAAGAGATGAAAAAGTAAAAATAAGCTCTAATAAAAATCTTGCTAGGTAGCTAGCGCTAAAGAAAAGGTAGCAAGACTAGAGCAAAGGTTCCCTTGCTGGTTGACCTAGTGCATATAAACGCGCCGGGCCAAAGGCAACAAGCAAAACTTGACTTTGTAAAAAAACAAAACAAAGGCAAAAGTGCACAAGTAATTCTAAGAACCCTTCTTGTTAATGGCAAAGTTTATTTAAAAAAGAAAATACTTAACTAATAATTTAGCTTCAAGAGGGCACCTTGTTTACAAAGACGAACAAGTGGGGTTTAATTTTTATATTTACCTTGATAATTAAAACAATCATTCTAATTTGTCATTCTAGCTGTACCTAAACTGCCACAATTTTAGCCTGGTTCTTTAGGAGTAATTACCCCCTTGATTATACAGGTGGCTCTCGCCTCCAGCTTACAGGGGAGGTCAATTATAAAGTAATAAATTACCCACCTTTACGGGAAGGTTCTTAATTGCTTGAAATAACTACCCCCTATTTTTCATTTGTTTTTACTTTTGTTTTGCATTTGATTTAGAAATTAAATTAACTTTTCCCCCTAAGTTTTTATTCTTATTGACTAAAAATAAGAACTCACAAGCGAGGGAACCTTTGCTTTAGCGCTAGCTACCTAGCAACTGTTGTTCTTAGAGTTATAAAAATAAAAATAAGAAAGAATAAAACCCTTAGGTAAGAAGCAAGGGACCCTTGCTGATGCGCAGCGGGCATAAGGGCAAGAGAGGCCAGAGGCGAGTAAGCAAATGTTTATGGGTCTTTACGTATGGTTTATATAAAAATGATACTGTGGATTGGGAGATAACTAGGACAACTAGGTCAAGGTTAACAATTAATATTAAGAGTAAAATAAAAATATTTTCAATGAAATGGTTACATTTGTAACAACGTCTTTAATAGCAAATCTAGTGAGTCTCTTATTTAACTTAGCCGATGTTTTAAGTATAATTTTACCTGTTTTATTGAGTGTTGCTTTCATGACAATTATTGAAAGAAAACAATTAGCCGCACATCAAAGAAGAGTAGGACCTGTAAAGTGATCCGGGAAAACACTAATGTGGGTTAAACTATCAAACTCCGGGGACACCCTAAAGACTATAGTACCAAACTATCTCCGAAAGGTTATAAGTGGCTGAAGTAATGACTCAGGTACGGTAATAAGCTATAGAATGAGTGAAAACGAAATGGGTTATCGCGGATCTAAGTCAGTAAATATAAAGGATACTGTAAAAGAGCAACGAGTAGACGGTAGTTGTTGCATGAAATCTAAATTCATGCTATTAAGGTGTACTCTAATGGGCGGCGAAAGTCGTTATCCAGTCAAAATCCCTTCTAAACAAATAAATAATATAAATATTATAGTTCTAATTCTTATTCTCCACCAACCTAGGGTAGGCTGCCTTCTACTTTTGCAATAACTCCTTTAGTTTAGATCCTTAAATTTTAACTGGCTTTTCATATGCTTAAGCTTCATTTATAATCCTAATTTTAAAAGAACCCACAAATTTTATTAATTGAACAGTTAAAAAAGATTTTCAATAGGTCTTCATAAAAAGGACACAGAAATACTAGAATTAATTAAATCTTATTTTGGCGGCGTAGGGTCCAGAATAACCCAAATACAAATAGAAATAGTGTTCATTATCGGGTAGACTCTTTAAAGGATTTAAATGAAAAAATTATACCTCATTTTTATAAATATCCCCTTTTCATCTCTTGCCTTTTGTTGTGTACACAACGCAAGCGAGAGCCAAGGTTTATAAATTAAGTTTTGTTCTTAGTTGTAGTCCAATAACCAATAAGAATACAAGCTTAAAGTAACAAGCAAGGGAAGGTGATCCTTTTGGACTGGGCGCAGATGCCAGAGGCAAATGTTAATAACTCAAAAAAAGCCGATTTTATTTAAACAAATAATAAACCTAATGAACAATAAAGAACATTTAACATTAGAAGGCTTACATAAAATTATAGCAATTAGAGGGTCTTTAGATTTAGGTTTATTTTTCTTATGAATGAATACAAAAATTTCCCGAAGATTCAACCTATAGAAAGACCTTTAATAATAGAAAACAAAACAACAAAAATGGATCCTAAATGATTATCCGGATTTAGTAGCGGAGAGGGATGTTTTCATGTTAGATTTCAAAAATAAAAAACAAAAAAATCTAAATTAGGTGTTCAAGTTTCTTTACTCTTTAAGATTTCTCAACATGAGAGAGATAAAGAATTAATGAAAAGTTTTACAGATTATTTAAATTGTGGAAATATTAGAAAAATACCAGCTCCAGCCGGAGCAGCTGAATAGACTACACGGTTGTTAGATATGAAGATTTGGTACTAAAAATTATTCCCTTTTTCGATAAGTATAAAATAATTGGAGTAAAGCTTCAAGATTATTTAGACTTAAAAAAGTAGCAGAGTTAATGAGAACTAAGGATCATTTAACAACATCAGGCTTAAAAACAAAAAATTAAGGAAATTAGAGAAGGTATGAATAAAAACAAAAAACAAAAAAGATAATAAAATATTTATTTGTAGGATAAATTTGATAACCATGAATACAGTAGGTTATTATGGGATTCTTCAACCTTTTGCTGATGCTTTAAAATTAATTTTAAAAGAAACAGTTATACCCTCTCAATCTAATAAAATTATTTTTTATTTAGCCCCTGTCTCTACATTAGTATTTAGTTTATTAGGTTGGGCTGTAATACCTTTTGGTCAAGGACTAGTCTTATCAGATTTAAGTTTAGGGATATTATATACTTTAGCCTTATCTTCTTTAGGAGTAATCGGGTTATTATTTTCAGTTTGATAGTAGGTCGAAGACCAACAACTAATTCTAAATTCTCATTTAAAAAAGATAAATTAGCTTTCACTTTCAAAAAAATAAGGATTACAAAATAAAAAAAACAAAAAACAAAAAATAATTACACAGTCTTTAAAAAGTGTAGTGCGCAAGCGAAAAAAGAAATTATTCTACTAATAATACTTATTCAAAATTAAATAACATTTCATTTGAAGAATTTGCCCATTGGTTTTCAGGATTTTGTGATGCAGAATCTAATTTTATTATTTTAGATTTAGGACATAGATTTTCTTTTTATTTTAATATAAAATTACATCTAGATGGTATTAAAGTACTTCATTATATAAACAAAACTTGAAGTAGGTAAAATTTATACGCATAAAAATACGGCTACTTTTAGAATTAGCAAGTATGAAGAATTACAGAAACTATTTAATATTCTAGAAATTAAACCTTGAAATACTACAAAATATTTAAACTATTTTTCGTTTAAAGAAGGTTTATTATTATATCATAATAAAACGCGAAGCACAAATTAATCCTTAACAGAAAATTCAACATTATTTGATAAAATTAGAGCGCTGAAAAATTAAATGAATACTTTAAGAACTAAATTTATTTTAACTAATTCTCATAAAATCTTAATAACACCTTATTGGTTACTAGGATTTATAGAAGGTGATGGTTCATTCTCTGTTTCTACTTCAAAAAGTTTTCCTCTTAGATTTAATATAGTTCAATCAATAATTGAAAAAAAGGTTCTCGAGGCTATTAAATTATTTTTATTAGAATTATCTGGTAATTTTAAAAACTAACAGAATTAACAGTAATCCTATCCAAAGAATAGAAGAACAAAAGTCTAAGCTTTCTGAGAATAGAATCTGTTTACAGTAAAATTTAAATATGAATGATCATTCATTTGTAAGTCATATTATAGTTCCTTTTTTAATAAACTAAATTTTCTTACCAAAAAAGAATTAGATTATAAAGATTGAAAAAACATATTAGAATTAAAAACACATGGATGCTTTAGCAGGCATTTATCTGAAGAAGGAGCTAATTTAATTGTGGCAATATCTAAGTCATATGAATAATAGATTAAGTAGTAATGTCTCCTCCTCAACAAAAATAATTTCTTAGCCTTCGGCTTACTGTTAACTTAGGACTGTAGAGCTTAACACAGAAAAAAAATTAAATTATAATTTACTATTAGAAAAAGTCAAAAATATTTTAAATAAACCATCAAATTTTTAAGTTTATCCTGATGGAAAAATTTTTATTAATATTAAATCAGAACAAAAATTCTGAAAAGGTAGAGGGAATGTAGAAATTGAGGTTTACGATAAAGAAGGTTTATTTCTTGATTGTTTTTATAATTTAGAAATGACAGCAAATTTTTTTAATGTAAATAAGCATATAATTAAATATAGATTAAATACAGGTAAATCTTGTATACTACCTTGCGCATTTGGAGAGAAAGAAGTTTACTTTAAAAGATCTAGAAGCCTTTAATTATTATTGTTTTTTCACTGTTACTACGCAGATTTTGTATGAAGAAAAAAACAAATTTTGTTATACCCGTTTTAAACCTTAAGCAAGTTTAAATCACTCTAAAATAGCCAAACTCCGGGTAAATCCTAAGAGCTCATAGTACTAACCTCTTAACCTAAAAGGGTAAGGAGAGGGGCCAATCTAATTAATTGGAGATAGTAACAAGTTATGAGATTTGATGAAAATCAAAATGGATGTTCGCGGATCTAAAACACCTCTATACCAGGTTATGGTAAATGTGTAAAAGAGCAACGAGTAGATGGTTATTCGTTATGTATTAGGCTGCCTCCCCGTGCCGTACGGTGGCAGGCACACCTCGAATACCTCTTGAATAATAGAGGATAGACATATAGCGTAAGGATTACTCTATTAGCCGAGGAAACGAGGCGTTATGTATTCAGCTTATATCTAAATAAAGTAATTTAATTAGTACAATTTGGTCTTATTATTACTTTACAAGGTAGAAGAATACAACATAAGTATATGGAATATTATTAGCTGGTTGGTCTGCTAATTCTAAATATGCCTTTTTAGGTTCTTTAAGATCCACTGCTGCTATGATTTCTTATGAGATAATTTTAAGTTCTGCAATATTAATAATAATTTTATTAAGCGGTAGTTTAAATTATATTACTATTATAGAAATACAACAATCTATATGGTTTATAGTTCCTGTACTTCCTGTGTTTATTTTTTATTTTATTGCTGTACTTGCGGAAACTTCTAGAACTCCCTTTGATTTACAAGAGGCTAAACCCGACTTCTAATTAAGATTTGGCCTCTATAAAGTACGCTATATGCTTGAAACTTCTAAAACTTTAAATACTCCTCTAATACCATTAATGGACGCTTTATCGCTATACACCGCCCTTCTTTATTAAAATAAAAATGGAGAATAGTGGAAGCGACAAATTAGATAGTGAAAATTTTAAAGATATTACAATGGACTATCAGCAGGAAACCAAAGATTATATATAAATTATAATTTAGTAGGATCTTCAGAGACTATACGTGGACATTAAATATATTGCTACCTCTACCGCTGTTTATATTTATTTTTACAAAAATTATATATATACCGCTTCTAAAATAAGGCCTGTATTATACAGATGCTAGGGGATACATAATTAATATGATATAGTCCTTCTTGAATATTTCTATTAAAGGCTAAATGAAAATGTTTATATTTTTAATTTTTTTATCTTATATTTTTGTGTGTAATTAAAGATATTAAAAACTCTTTTTTATTTTATAATACACTAAATAATGTGGACCTGATAATTGCTGGTATTATACCGCTTAAAACATATAAAAATCTATCCTTTCCTTATAAATTTAAATCGGGACTTCATAGAGTTGGAGTGTGTATGGTTTCATTAATACTTATGATGGTAAAAAAACATTAAACAATACATTGGTTCTAGTAAAGGTAAAGATTTATACCAAAGAAAAAATGGATCAACTTAAAGGTAGAGATTCTAATAGTAGATTACAAAGAAGTATCAATAAATATGGTATATCTAATTTTTAATTTGTAATTTATTATTTTGATATAGATCCTTCTGTAATATTGACAGATATAGAAACAGTTTTTATAAAAAGCTTTCCTTTTGAAAACCTTTATAACTATAAAAAAGAAGCTAATTCTTTACTAGGTTCTCAGCATACTATTGAAGCTATTGAAAAGATGAAACTTAGATATATAGATAAATCTAATCACCCAATGTTTGGTAAAATACATACTAGTTTTGCTTTATCTGAAATAAGTAAACCCGGTAATTTAAATCCTATGTTTGGAAAAAAAAACAAAAAACACTCTATAGAATCTAAACTAAAAATGTCTTTAGCTAAGAGTAAATTATCTATAGGTCTGTATGATTTAGACAATAATTTAATAAAAACTTTTATTAATCAGATAGAATTAGCTAAGTATTTTAATCTTAATAAATCTACTATAGTATAGGTAGATATTTAAAATCAGGTAAATTATTATTAAATAAATATAGTATAAGAAAAATTAAATAATCAATAACTTTTCTTTTTTCTTCATTAGAAGTATTTTGGATTTTTGATTCTTGGAATCTGAATTAGTTGCAGGTTTCTTTACAGAACATTCCTCAGTGCCATTTGTATTTTTCTTCCTTGGAGAATATTCTTCAATAGTCTTATTTAGTAGTATCTCTGCGATATTGTTCCTAGGAGGGTATAACTTAACAGAACTTTTTATTAATGATTCTATTTTTAATTTACAATCTGTAATCCTAGGACTAAAAACTTGTATTTTTACTTTTCTTTTCGTCTGGTTCAGAGCCACATTACCCCGATTAAGATATGATCAATTAATCTCCCTTTGTTGGTTAAATTTATTACCCGTAGCTGTATCCTTTATTATCTTAGTACCCAGTATTTTAATAGCGTTTGATATTTCTCCTTACTAATTAGTATATTTATATTCTTAATTGTAATTTCTTAACAAAAAACCTCTTGGTTTATTCTTAGTTTTTTAGAATAATAATAATAATTATATTAATAATAAGAAGGCCCCTTGTATTTAAATATGGTGGACGGACCAAGCTAAGTACAACATCCCTCAAAGATAATATTACCCCCTATAACTTGAAGTAATAAAGGGAAAACTCCCCTTTTTGCCCTAGGTTTTAAGGGTTTTGTTTTTGTTTTTTTACGCGTGGTAATTACCTTGTGGGGGGCAATGCCCCTTTACGGGAGGGTTCTTATTTGTATTCCTCCTTTTGCATTAGTTACTATTTCTTACCTTTATTTTCAAGTAAAGATTAGTATTAAAACAACTTTTGCATTTGATTTGAATTGAACTTTGGCCTTTGGCCCTCGCTTGCGCAGCGTAACTTTTGCCCTGTGGCCCTTCCGCTACTTTCCCCCTTCCTCACAAGCTCGCTTGCGCATTGGCTATCGCAAGCAAAGGCAACAGGGGAAGGTTTGCTCTAGCCTTGCAAGTTTAGCCCTAAGGTAAGAAGCAAGGGAGTTCTAGAAGAGGTTGCGCAAGCGAGCAAATGTTATTATTCTAAAACTAAGAATAAAAATAAAATTAGCGTAACCCCTTTACCTACCCCTACCCCTAACCCGATCCAGAACCATAAAGTGACAGTGATATAGCAGTAGTAGACTTAATTTAAAATTAAATTTAGACTTATGTGCTAATTTAGAAAATTTAAGAGATAATTTACGTTCTATTTTAGATCCTTTTTTAAGGTTACAAGTACACAAAAGAGGTATTACACTTATCCAAAACACTTACACAGGTTTTGACAGCGACTATGAATTACAATACCCCGTAAAGTTATGAAATAAGTTACTCTCGGTTCAAATAGCAGTGCAATCGATAACTTTGATTAAACTTCCTTTATACAACACTTACTACATTTCTGACGTTCAGCCTTTAACATAAGAAATTACTACATTCTTAAAACCCCTGTTGATGAGAGGGAGTGTCCTGAAATTGATGCTAAGTTAGAAATTGATGCAGGGTGATAAGTTAGAAAATGGAGAAGAAGGAGCTAAGAAGTTAAACGAATTAAACATAATTACTGAGAGTTTTAAAGTCTGTCTTGATGGTTTCAGAAGGACTATGTATTTAACCCAGGATCAATTTAATTTTAAATTCATTTCTGTTTTAAGGGGCGTATAAGGTATTTCTTATTTCGAAGACCTTAGAAGAGATCAAATAGTATTTTTCCTACCATTGACTCCTCTTACTACCAAAATTTTTATCCCTCAATAGGAATTAGTTTTAAACTTAAAGATCTTTTGAGGTTTTCAAACACAAGTGTTGAATTATCGAATAGGTCTGCATTCTTTACTGTGATTAGTTTATTCTCTCAATTTAGTGTGGATACCCATAAAAATTTTTAATTGGTATGATCACTCAAACTTAAAACCCCGTAGCAGAACCACTCTAAGCTTTGAAACGGGATAAAATCTCTTTATCGGTAGTTAAAAACAACTATATCTTGGCGCATTATAACTCAGCTGATCTTTCAATGCTTTATGATTTTTAAGAGATAAAAATGACTTAGGAATAGTAAACAAATCATTTGTAACTTTAGCTAAACCCTTAAGGATTGAAGGTTCTAATGTATATTTTAGAGATACTATTTTACTAGCTCCTGCTGGTACCGAGAGTTTAGAATCCTTAGGGAAACTTTACGAGAAAGATGGTGATTTTTCGAAAAGAGAGTTCTCTTTAGAAGATAAATTAAAAATGAGTAACTTATTAAAGAGGGATAAACAAGCTTTTGAAGAATACTCTATCCAAGACGCAATTATAACTTTAAAACATGCGTTGTATATGGTAGGATTTAACTTGGGCATCAAAATACAAACTAGGGATTCCACTAACCCGCTCTGCCATAGGGATAAATTTTGTGTATGAAAAATGAAGAACAAACTTTTATAAAAACTGACCTTACCCAATTTCTGGTGATTGCTTAATGGGAAATAGTGACGAAGTCCAAACACCCAAAAGGTTTTCCATGGCTGATGTTGGCCTTATCTTAAGCTACTATATTGGAAACTACAAGGGGGAAAGGAACGAGAGTTTTATGTATGGTTCAGAGGATAAGACTTGTTGGTTTGATTATGATTTGGTTAGCGCTTACACAACAGCAAAGGCCCATTTAAGTCTAGCGAGTTATTATAAGGGTCATTTAATCAATCCCGCTGATTTAGATGATGGAAGTACTGAAGATTTTTTAAGGAGTTATTTGCTGGTTAATGGGACTTGTCAATTCCCTGAAACAGTAAAATATCCTTCAATTCCTTGTTATGTTGATTCTTCTATAACAAGTTTATCCCCTAATTAGAAAATGTTTACTTACAGGTCCAGAGTATTTACTTGCAAAGAATAAGGGGTGTAATTTTAAGGTAAATTCTGCCTTTTATATGCCCCCTCTTACCCCTACAGATGTATAAAAAAGTAAGAAGATTGGTATAATGCGAATAACGACTCACTCAGAAACAATCAAACCTTTTTACTCATTCATTAAAGAGATTCAAGGTAAGAGGATAGAGTACCCTAAAGGTCATGTTCTTAATTTGTTCTATAAGGAAAGGGGAATTCCATTTACGGAAATGTTGTACGAGGTATGTCAAATAAGAAGAGTTTTGATACAATGACTGGTAAAACCTTTAGGTGTTGGCCACTTAATTATACAATCCAATTTTAGCTTATTGAACTAAGGCATTTATAAGTAGTGTCGTTGGGGAATGTTTACACAATAATTCTATGATGGGTGGTAAAGTTGTTTCTGTTACTACGGATGGTTTCATTACTGATATAAAAGATCTGGAATCTAAACTTTTAGCTTTAAAACCGGAGAAAATTCCTTTATTCTTACTATATCGAGATTTAAGGTATGATTTGAGTGAAAGTAAAGATGCTCTGGAGGTTAAACATTAGGGCTTAGTTAGGAGTAGTAAGTTGAAGAACGAGTGGTCAATTAGGAGATGAGAGTTCGATTAAGGCTACTACAGGATTCCAAAGCTTCGGTTATGATCATTCTGAATTAGTGTCTCACTTTAAAAATACTTTGAAAAGTGCTGAAAAAATTTTTTGAGTATACACAAACCAGTTTCAGAACTGAAAAGGATATATTTAAGAAGGGTGGGCATGTTACACCAGTTTTAAAGATAAAAAAGTAAGACTATTCTATGTTTTAATAAAAGACGACAATTAATAGAACCTAAAGATTTTCAGGGGTTTGATAGGAGTAACCATCTTTTGGATAGTAAACCATTATTTTTAAAATTTGAGTGATAAAAACGGAGGGTTTTAAGTAAACTTCCATTCAAGATCCAAGATAAAAATTTAGTGATGTTAAGAGTAAAACAAGATATAAAAACTATCTAGATGTTTGAGTTAGAGTTAGGAACGTTATGGAGAAATAGGGTAGAATGATAGTGAATTTCCCTCCAAATAGACAGAATTTATTTTATTAGTGATTCCCCGCTTTTTTGATTTTTAGTCTTAAAATAAGAACAGCGAGGGGAAAGAACTAAAATTAGAATTAGATTCCTTGTGCAATTTCCCTTGTTGCCCTCGCTTGCGCAACCGCAACACCAAGGCCCGCAGCGCTACTCTGTTCTCTTTTCTCTTGCTTCCTTTGCAGTTTTTAGGTATTCACAGGTTGTGTTTTAATTACAAAGATTTCCTCCTATTTTTCTATTAGAATTACTAGTGCATCTCTGGCCTGTGGTTGTGTACACAACGCACGCGAGAGCAAAGGTTGAGATTTGTAAGTTTTTTTACCTTAAGCTCCAAAGAAAGGGAAGCAATTGTTAAAATAAGAAGAAAGAAAGAATAAAAAGCCGCAGCGCCTACTAGTGCCCTAGCACTAAATAAAGATAAGTACCCCTCGCTGAAACAAACCAAACTAAAAGAATAGAGGGTAATTAGATAATACAAAAATTAAAATTAGTTAAACCAACAAAACAAAACCCCACATTTATTACAGGAAACAACAATGAAAATTGAATAAAATTTATACAAACAAAAATGAATATTTCTTTAACATTATTTTTAATAGGAATCTTAGGTTTTATATTAAACAGAAAAAATATAATTTTAATGATAATAGCGATAGAAATTATGTTATTAGCTGTTACACTATTAGTTTTAATTATGTCTTATGCTTTTGATGATAGTATTGGACAAACTTTTAGTATTTATATTATTTCTGTAGCTGGTGCTGAAGCTGTTATAGGTTTAAGCATATTAGTTGCTTATTATAGATTAATCACTCCTATAATCTCAAACTGTCTATTTAATAACAATACTTTGCATATTGTAGCACCCCCTACTAGCTTGGGCTGGAAAGCTACAAATCAAGTGCAATAATATTTCTTTTTATAAACAAACTAGAAAGTATTCTACTTACCTTTCACCAGTGGACCAGCAGTCCAGAGACAAAGGTAAAATTTTATCAAGTGTTCCTTTATTTATCACAGGTTTAGCTGACGGTGATGCAACATTTACTATATCTATTTACAAAAGTAAAAAAAGTAAGACAGGATGACAACTTATACCTTCCTTTTCTATAGCATTACATAGAAAAGATTTAATTATATTAACAGTATACAATCGTTTTTGTTTGTTTTTGTTTTTATGTAGGTAATATAAGAAATCGAAATAGAAATGGGCAAGCAAGGTATTTTCTCTGTTAATTCAATAGATGATTTAACTCTTGTTATAATACCTCATTTTTATAAATATCCCCTTTTTCATCTCTTGCCTTTTGTTGTGTACACAACCGCCCAGAGCAGCGGTTTATAAATAAACTTATTTGTAGTTGTAGTCCCATAACCAATAAGAATACAAGCTTAAAGTAACAAGCAAGGGAAGGTGATCCTTTTGGACTGGGCGCAGATGCCAGAGGCAAATGTTAATAACTCAAAAGAGATTGGATTTTATAATGTTTTAAAAAAAGCGGTAGATATTATGAATAATAAACAACACCTTACATTAGAAGGGTTAAGCAAAATTATTAGTATACGTGCCTCAATGAACAAGGGTCTAAGTGAAACACTCTCTGTGAACTACCCTAATACTATACCTGCGGTAAAACCTTGTGTTGAGCCAATAAGTAACATTGATCCTGATTGATTAGCTGTTTCACTTCAGCAGAGGGTTTTTTTTATATATCTATTAATAAATCTAAAACAAACTTAGGTTACGCTATTCAATGAAAATTTCAACTAACTCAACACACTAGAGATAGGCAACTTATGGAATCTATCGCTACTTATTTAGGGTGCTAATATATTAAGCTAGATCCAAAGATATTCAGGTTGGTAATCTTGTTGTAAGCAAACTTTAAGATCTTACTGACAAAATTATACCTTTCTACGATAAATCTCCAATTCTAGGATGTAAATAAAAATATTTTTCTGATTTAAAGCAAGCTAGCAAACTAATTCAAAAGAAGGCTCACTTGACTGCATCAGGGTTAGTTGAAATTAAGATTAAGAAGATAAAGGAAGGAATGAATTCTGGAAGACTGGAAGAGAAGAATAAACTTCTTTTTTTTGTTTTTGTGCTTTAGCATTTTTGTTTTTCCTCTTTCATAATTTTTAGAAACATGCATTTAGGGTGGAAATATACAATTTAGGCAACCAGGACTAGATTAGTGAGTAAAAACGAGATGGTTATTATCTTTTTTTATCATATCAACCATATATGTCAAATTACTTTGGTTAATTTGTTTATTACAATTTTGTTGTAGTTTGTTAATTACAAAAGGATGTAGCTAAATATGAAAAACGTTCAGTATGTGAATTTATTGTAACAAAAATAGATCCTATAGTTTAACATATAATTCCTTTTTTTAAAAATCCTATTGTAGGATCAAAGCATCTTAATTATCTAAAATTAAAAAATGCAGCTATTATTATTAAAAATAAAGAACATTTAAATCCGGATAGAAAAGGGTTAGAACAACTTTTAGTTTAAAAAACAAAAAAAATATGAATAAATACAGTGATGAGACAGGCAAGGAGTAATTTTGATCGCAAAAGGAGAAGTGAACCTTCTTCTAGTTTTATAATAATTTCCCTGTCTTTTGTTGTTTTTAACTCCCTCCCTTGGTAACTGGGCTTGTTAAAAAAAGGATACAAAAGGCACCCTTGCGAAGCTATACGGAAAGATTTAATATAAGTATAAGGCAAAACCTTCAAATTGCGGGGAGTTCTTAAAGACAAATCTACCAAATTAATACAGTAATGTTATTAATGGAACAGGTAATGACTCGTTGTAAGGTAAAAACGATTTGTATGAAGAAATGAAATAGAAAATCCGCAGCCAAGCTTCTCATACTTGAGAAGTGCAGTTCATCGACTAAAAGTAGGTTGGTAAAATTTAATTAATTTTTTACTTTTTTCAAATTATCCTATCAGCCTCTGGCTTTGCCTATTGTTGTTACTTGTAAACCTCTGGCCCTATTGCAAGAGGCAGAGGCAAAAGTCAAAAGAGCCAAGCTGTTGCTACTTATCACTCCACCCGTGGCATTTGGGGAGAGCAACAAAAGGGATAAATAATTTAAGTTTTTTAAATTTTGCTTAAGATATAGTCAGGCAGAGCCGAGAGGTTTTGGGAATACCTAGCCTTCCTAAGGATATTTATTAATATTAAACTATCTATGGAAAAGGGGAAACGCGAAGAGGGACAATCTCTATACAAAAACAAAATTAATGTATTTATCAATAATATTCTTACCCTTATTAGGATCAATAGTCAGTGGTTTATTAGGTAGAAAAGTAGGTGTAACCGGTTCTCAAATAATTACTTGTACTAGTTTAATTGTATCATCTTTCTTAATTACTGTTGCCTTTTATGAAGTAGGTATTTGTGCTTCTCCTGTAGCAATAGATATTATTAGTTGGTTAGATATAGAAATATTGAGTATAAGTTGGTCTTTCTATTTTGATCAATTAACAGTCTCTTTATGTTTAGCTGTTTTATATTGTTCAACTTTAATTCATATTTATAGTGTAGACTATTTATCTACAGATCCTCACAATCAACGATTTTTTTCTTACTTATCTGCTTTTACGGCTGGTATGTTAATTTTAATTTGTGGAGGTAATTTGTTTGTAATGTTTGTAGGTGAATTTTCCCGGCCTAATTGTAGTGTGAATTACAGAAAGTACACCGCTGTATGCTGGAATCTCTTAAAACTTTAAGTACTCTTATTAGTTATTGATTTTAATTTTTAAAGTGAAAATCTTAAAGATATTACAAAGGACAATCAGCAGGAAACCAAAATTGAGTGAGAATAATGACTACTCAAAAGTAGGATCTTCAGAGACTATACGTGGTGCAGTCTAACTAAAAAACAAAAACAAAACTTAGACTTGAAGAAATAGTCCTTCCTTAACTGAAAAGTTCAGGGTTATAGTGAGAAATTAATGAATATTTTAATCAATTTAATTTTTCTACGATATCAATTAATAGTATTGTATTAACATCTCTACAAAAAGATGTTCTTGTTGGTACTCTTCTAGGAGATGCTAGTATGGAACGAGATAAACCTACTCATAATCCTTGAGCACGTTATGATAAAACATACCCTGGACATAAATAATATTTACTATCTTTATACGGGATCTTTAAGGATTTAACAGGAACACCCCTATAATTCATACACGAAAGCCAGATAAGAGGACAAATAAAGTTTCTCAAACAATAGCTTTCAAGTCTTTACGATATACTAGTCTTAATTATTATTATGATTTATTTTATAATTATGATGAAAATTATAAACGATATAAAGTAGTACCGTATAATATTAAAGAATTACTTAATGCAAGGGCATTAGCTTATTGGATTATGGACGATGGGGGAATTGATACATTTAGAGCAACTCATTTAAATACAGGATAGTTTTAATTTAAACGATATTAATTTACTACGAGTTGCTTTAAAAGAAAATTTTTACCTTAGAACTCGCCTTATTAAAAACGTAAAGAACAATGGGCGATCGTTATACCAGTACGACAGATACAATCATTAGCTTCTATTGTAGGACCTTATATGTACCCCACTATGGCATATAAAGTTAAAGGATTAATTTAAATTAAGATATCATTAATAAAAACTATTGTGGGAAGCAATAGGTGTAGTATCATATTTATTAATTAATTTTTATTTTACTAGAATACAATCAAATAAAGCAGCTATGTTAGCTTTTACTATGAATAGAGGAGGTGCTTTTTGAAGTTGGATTTCAAATTTGTGCCCAAAACTATCAAACTCCGGGGACACCCTAAAGCTTTTGATACCAAGCTATATCCGCAAGAATATAAGTGGCCAGAATAATTACCTGGGTAAGGTAACAACACATAAGATGAGTGAAAACGAAATGGGTTATCGCGGATCTAAGTCAGAAATAATGCCTGTAAAAGAGCAACGAGTAGACGATAGTTGATTTATTAAAAAACAAAATTAAAATTAATAAATTTAAGGTGTACTCTAATGGATTTCGAGAGATATTATCAAGTCAAAATCCTTTCTAAACAATTAAAATTTAAAAGAAACTTTTCTACTTTAGTTCAAATTTCTGAGCTTCATCCTTGATTCGTAACAGGATTTGTAGATGGTGAAGGATCTTTTGGTATTACAATTTATATCGAGAATAGAATTAAAGATAGATTAGTTTGAGCTGTAAAACCGAGCTTTCAAATATCTCTAAATTCTAAAGATATAAACTTACTGTTACAATTGAAAGAATTTTTTGGATGTGGAATAATCGTAAACAAAAACACTAAAAATGAAGCTAGTTTTAGAGTAAATTCCCTTCAAGATTTAACAAATTGTATAATTCCACATTTTTCAAACTATCCATTACTATCTCAAAAAGCTGCTGATTTTATATTATTTACTAGAGTTGTTAAACTTATAAATAAAAAAATGCACTTGACTGAAGAAGGATTACTGCAAATAATTAATCTTAGAGCTTCAATAAATTTAGGTTTATCTAATCTTCAGAAATCTAATTTTCCTAATTATAAACCTGTTGCTCTCGCTTGCTTGTTTACACAACTGTAATTAATACTACTAAAATTCCAGATCCGAATTGAATTGCAGGCTTTGTAACTGCTGAAGGTTGTTTCTTTTTGAGTATTTTTAAATCGAATAGAACTAAAATTGGTTATGCTATTCAATTAATGTTTAAACTTACACAAAATAAGAGAGACCAAGAATTATTAGAGTTAGTCGCTAAATTTATGAATTGTGGAGCTGTTTATTCTCACGGTGAAAATGCTTTTGATTTCACTGTTTCTAATTTTGCAGACAACCAAAATATAATTATTCCAATGTTTAAAACCTATCCAATTCAAGGAATAAAAAGTTGGAATATCAAGATTTCTGTAAAGTTGCTGCTTTAATAGATAAAGGTAAACATCTAACCGATTAAGGATTAGCTGAAATTCTATTAATAAAAGATAGAATGAACACAAAAAGAAAATAATTTAACTCCTTCTTTCTGTAGCTTCCTTCTTGTAGAAGCTGTTGTTCGAAGAACTACTAGCAATAGCCCTAAAAGGGAAAAGTAAAAATATTTAATTGCATGATAAATTTGATCGCCTTGGATATGTTAATGAGTATAGGTTTTTTTGCAGTATTTTCTATCTTTGGTTCTTTAAATTACTCTGAAGTCTTTTCTTTAGTACCTTATTTGAATGAAGTAGCTATTACTATTATAGCTCTATTCTTATTAGGAGGTGCTTTAGCTAAAAGTGCTAATATCCCTTTACACTCTTGGTTGCCCGGTAGCATGGAGGCTTACCTTATTTTATTTTTCTATTTTCAATTTATTTTTCCAACCGCCGAATGCCTAAGCTCAGGGCAGGGGGGTAAATTTTGTATATTTATTTAACCTTGATTTATCTATTTTTTATTGTTTTAGTATTCCTATACTTCCTGACTATATATTAAGAGACAGTAAAGGTAGATTTAGATCTCCTAATCAAGAAGAGATAAAACCTATAATTCCATTTTCTAAAGAAATAATAGATCCTTTAATAGGTAATTTATTAGGTGATGGATCATTAAGATTTACTCATAAAGATTTAAATGGAAAACCTAAATTAAATACAAATGCTTTATATGCTATAACTTTAAAAAATAAAGAATATCTTGATCATTTGTGACAAAATATATATAATAGTATTTGCACTAATACTGAACCTAGACTGGGACGTAGTCCAAGCCTAACCCTAAAACTGGAAAGCCTATTTCTCAATATGCATTTAGTACAAAAAGCTTACCTTATTTAACTTTATTACATTCTCAATGATATAAATGATCTGAATACAAAAAAGGATTCATTAAAATAGTTCCACTTAATATAGAGGAATTATTAACTCCTATTGGTTTAGCTCTATGAATAATGGATGATGGTTTTAAGTCAGGTAATGGTATAGGTTTATGTACAGAATCCTTTACCTTAGCTGAAGTAGAACTTTTAAAAAAGGTATTGGAATTTAAATTTGGTTTAACAGTTACAATCCAAAATCGTAATACTTCAGGTGGAACGTTAGGTTATAGACTTAATATTAGTAGTAAATCGCGTGATAAGTTATTATCATTAGTCAAATCCTATTTTATTCCTTCAATGAAATACAAATTAGGTTTATAAATATTATTTAAATAAAAGAAGTAGGAATCAGTGGGGGCCTCCTTAAACTTCACTATATGCTGGAACCTCCTAAAGCTTTAAGTGCAAATAACTAAAAACTAAAAAATATGAACTAACTTAAATAATTATTAATATAATATAATATAATATAATATAATATAATTATTACTCCCTTTTGTGTGTTGGAGGGCCCGGCTCTATTACTTTCTAAATAGGTAGCAATGCAACATTAGCAAACTCAACTAAAAAGCATGTAAAAAAAGATAGAGTTGTATGTTAAATTTATAGTTATTTGTCAAAATCTTAAAGATAATACAAAGGATAATCAGCAGGAAACCAAATAGTATAAAGAATGCTAGAGTAGAATCCTCAGAGACTACACGTGAAGCTTCATATTAAAAAGAAGATGATTTAGTCCGATCAGTAAATAAAATTACTGTTAACAAAATGCCTACACCTGTAAGTGCCTTATTACATGCTGCTACACTAGTTACTGCTGGTATATATTTATGGGCGACCGTTCGAGTGTTTAAGGAAATGTTTCAAAATGAAAACAACCCAGTGGAATGGGCTGAAGGCGATAGCACTCACTCCAATGCTGTAAAGATAGGAGGACCAAAGCCTGTGCTAAAAAGGACCATGAGATCTATAGTTGTCATGGACGAAATCCAAAGAGAGGATGAAATCCAAAGGATTAAGAGGGGTCTAAACGCCATCCGATTTTTATGGATGAGGTTGAATTACCAAAACTCAAGTCTACTCGGACAGAATACAGTCTATATATGGGAACAACTCTTACATGTATATCACGGTACCATCGAGGTTAATAAATACTATGATGGCAATTCCTACATCGTGACGTTACTTATTGGATTAAGGACAGGAGACAAAAGGGTCTCCATAAAAATCATCGTTCAGGAAACTGATCAAGGAGTCATAAACGCTACCGGTGAAGTCCACATAGATGTGGATGACAGAGGGCAAGTAGTACCTCGAACAAGAGGGAAGGGGCCTAAACACCTGGGAATTACCACCGCAAAATTAATAACCAGGTCATACACTACTAAATGCAAGAAAAACAGATCAGTACCTATAATGGAACGACCGAGACTTGAGGTCTCAAGAGATTATGAAATCTTAGCAAAACATTGATACGTTTGCCAGAAAGATCCTGAAAGTATCTTTACCTCGCTTCGGGGACTATATAAATTGGATTCCATCTGATTTGCCGCCTATTTAAAGCTTAAAAGTAATAAAGGATCGAAAACACCCGGACCTGATCCAAGCAACATCGATTCCTTAACCAAAAGGAAAATCCTCGAATTAAAGGAAGCGGTCTTAAACAAAGAATACAAATGGACGGGGGTAAGACAACTCGTAAGACAACTCATGATCCCTAAGCCAGGAAAGTCTGGTAAGTTTCGACCCCTAGGAATCCCGTCTATAAATGACAGGTTAGTACAAGAAGTTGTTAGATCCATTATAGAACCTATATTCGAGCTGACCTTTTTAGAAACTTCATTTGGTTCTAGACCTAATAGAGGATGCCATACTGCACTTAAATTCATTAACACTAGAATGAAAGACTCTTCATGGTTTGTAGAAGGTGACATCAAGGGATACTTTGACAATATCGACCATAACACTCTAATCAAACTAATACAAAAAAGGGTTAAGGATCCACTCACAATAGAACTCATAAAAACAGGCTTAAAAGCAAAAATTTTCGCAGAAAACAACAGAGTACACATTCCAGAAGGAGGTACACCTCAAGGAGGAATACTGAGTCCACTTCTTTCAAACATCTATTTACACGAATTGGATAAATTTATAGAGGAACTCAAAAAAGAATACCAAGGAAGAAAAACTCGAACAGATCAACTTAGGGTAAACCCGCTAGCATCTAAACTCCTTAGAAAAGGACTAAAGAGTGAATACTACCGACTAAAATTTCCATATAGAATCGTCAAAGATCCTGAATATGTTAACTGTAAATATGTAAGGTATGCGGATGACTTTTTAGTGGGAATACTGGGCCCTAGAAAAATGGCACAGGAAATCCAAGAAAGAATCGGTTTATTCCTTAAAACCGTACTTAAAATAGAACTCAGCAACGAAAAAACAAAAATTACACACGTGAAAAAAAATGTGCCATTTTTAGGATACAATATAGGGCGGAAGACTATATTTACTCGAAAAAATACATACAAATTGAGAATGGTAATCCCTACCCTCGACGCTGATATGTCTAAAGCCATTGCTCGATTATCCGAGGCCAGTTTTTGTGATAACACAGGAGACCCTACCCCCGCTTGAAGATTTATCTACCTACCACAATCAGACACAAATGAAAAAGTTAATCAGATACTCCGAGGTCTATGCGAATGATGGTCCATTGCCGGAAACAGAAAAAAAGCTGTAGCACGAGTCGCATACATAATAAAATGCTCAATTGCCAAAGTATATGCGGCAAAGTTCAAATTGAGAACTGTAGCTGGAGTGTTTAAGATAAGTGGGAGCGATTTAAGAAAACCAATAGGAAAAAGAGCAAAATCAGTTATTGGAGTAGATGAAATTTCTACACCGAAGAAAGGCAAAGATATTCAAGGTATCCTCTATGATAGATATAAACAAATTCCAGCCCCCAAAGGAAACAAATTAAAACCTGACTGGAAACCAGAGTATTTGATTCACCTTGAGCAGAGTAATGACTTACAAAAATTCTATACCATGATATGGAACCTAAAAAGTTAAGAAACTAAAAACCCCTTGGCTCGAATGGCGTGAAGACTTGAAAAAAAACCTATCTAAACAAGGCTCCGCATGTAATATTTGTGGATCATATGACGACGTGCAGATGCACCATGTGAAACCAAATAGAAAGGTAAAATAAAAAGATGCTAGGCGAAAACATCTGATGGCTATCAGTGGGAACAAAACCCATTGTGAAAAAAGCATCCTCTGGCTATACATAAAGGAGCTTGAAAAAACATGCCAATGAAACCAAGTAGTATTGGAGAGCCTAGTGATGGGTAACTATCTCGCTGGGTTCGGTGGGAGCTCGGGTTGATATAACTAGACTGTCTCTAAATACAGTGTTACATCAATTCTGTTCGACCCAATTAATAAGAATCTCTCCTATTTTAGAATTTAGTGGAAGTGTTTTATTAATAATTACTTTAATAGGATCAAGTACTGCCTTTTTTGCTGCTACTTGTGGATTATTACAAAATGATTTAAAAAGAATTATTGCTTTTAGTACTATATCTCAATTAGGATATCTGTTATTATTAATAATATTGTTAGTTTTTCTTATTTATTTTAAATTTTCCCTAGATGACTTATATATTCCTATTTATAATTAAATTATACTCCCTTCTTAATTTTCTTATTTTTAGTCTTCAAACATTTGCCCCCCCTGTTTTTGCGCTAGGGATTTTATTCTTTCTTATTTTAACATTTGCCTCTTGCTTGTGTACACAACGCCCAGTCCAAAGGGATCCCTTGCTTGTGAGGTTCGGCTTTTTATTCTTATTCTTATTTTTTTGTTTTTTAATCTTCAAACAAGAATTCAAACAATAGCCAAAAGCAAAGGTCGGTCTTGAAAATTATAATCCTTGCTTCCCTGGCTTGTGACCTAGGGCAAAACTAGCACTGCGCCTCTAGCTTCCCTCTCGCTTTTTACCTTAGGGCCTTGCAGTAGCGATTAGGGCCTTGCAGATGAGGTTCGGCCTTGGTTTTTCGGTTGCGCTAGCGAGGCCCACAGCACAGGCAACAGGGAAAAGTTCATTTCATTTCTAAATCAAATGCAAAAGTAAATAAAAATAAAAAAATAAATAAAATATTAAATAATTTTCATCATATGTTCTAATAAAATTTCACTATATGCTGGGAACCCCTAAATACTAGTATACTCCTGTTATATTTAGTAACCAGAGAAAAAAATTACAAGTATGATACAATGGGATATCAGCAGTAAACCAAATTATAATTATATTTATAAAAGTAGGTTATTCAGAGACTACACGTGAAATTCTTAATTTTTTACTTTATCTTCAATAGTTTTAGCTTTTAGAATAAAACTCTAAATATAGCTAGAAAAGGAGAAGGGTTCTTTATAATTCTACTACCCTCCCTTATGCCTTATGGTAAAATGCCAAGCCCCCTCTAACCCTAGCCTAGTTGCGCTACCGCTATCTCAGCGAAGCAAGAAGTGAGAGGGGAGGAGTAAGATACCTGAAGAACAGAGGCAGGTAAAGCTCCCCCCACATATTTAAAGGACCAGCTAAGGGAGGTCCTTATTGCTAGCTAGGTAGGAGGAGTTATTTTTGCTTAAAACAATTAAAGCAAGAACAAGAAAAATATTTTAATTAAGAAAAGAAATAGTCCAAATAATTACGAAAGTAATTATATTTTTATTTTGTTTTTTGATATGATGATGGCTATCGGGCTTAGTCAGTACAATGTAGCTTTAATGCATACTGTAAATCACGCTTTCTTCGTATGACAACATAGGCATTTTCATTTTAAATACGGTCCTGATTTAAAGAATATATTTAATGAACATATAAGGACGAGTATATGATCAAAATTTAAATTATATTTAAGATGAGAAAGATTAACGAGAGTGAACTCTTATCAAAACTGCAATAACGTGATTGAAAATTTTTATTCTATATACCTTTACAGGTCAGATGAAATATTTATTCAGGAGAAGATAAATAAAGGACCAAATTTTATAAGTTTTTATATAAAAGTTAATCATATAAAGAATAAATGCAGAATAGAGAGAATCTTACCCTCATACAATAATATTATTGTAAAAATTGTGAAAATGTTGAAGGTTGGTAAGCAGAATCTGTTAAATAATTATTTAAGAAAATTTTACCCTGTCCCGAACGCTTCCGCTTGGGGAATTCTAAAGTTAATAAATCTAGGATATTTGTTTTTATTAGGTTATCTGTTAAGTGTAGAGACTAATAATTGGTTAGGCTTCGAGCCACAAATTTCGGAATTATTATTAATTAGTAATAATACTAAAAATAACCCTTGCCCCGAGCCGGGTCGGGGGGATGGTGAAATAATTAAAAAATTTAAACAAAAATGTAAAGAATTATTTAAATTAAATAAGTCTCATAATATAATTATATTGGATTTAGCTAAATTAATTAATCAGACATTAGTTACAGCGTCAGGGAGAAATTCTTATAGATTAAAAAGATTTATGAAAAATTTTATACACAAAAGAAGCTGAATATGGGCTACAAAAAAACATAGAAGAGTAGGCAAAACTAAATTATATAATTTATATTATAACCCGGCTCCCTGGAGCTATCTATTAAGGGACCCCCTTGCCAGTCCAAACCGGTCAAGGGAGAGGATAATTAAGAAAGATAATTGTTTGAATAATTCAGCTAATATACTTACTTCTAGCGTAGCAACAGATACTTTAAAAGCTATATTTAATATAGGTAATCCTGATTTAAAATTTATCAATGTTGAAAAAGAATATAAAAATATTACTATAAAATTAAATTCTTTAAATTCAGGAGGTATATATTTATTTTGGTTATTAGATAATCCTTCTAAATGTTATATAGGTTCTGCTATTAATTTAAGAAAAAGGTTTATGGTTCATTATAATAATAGTTTAAAAAATAATAATCATCCTAAATTTTACAGTTGTGTTAAAAAATATAAATGGTCTAAATTTGGTTTTCTAGTAGTAGAGTTAGACAAAAATAAAACTATTTTAAGAGAAAAAGAAAATATTTGGTTAAATAAAATGTTTAATGATTTCGCATTGCGATATAATATTTTAAATATACTTAAATTAGGGAATAATTGGTTAAATTATAAACATAGTGAAAAAACCAAAAATTTGATAAGTGAATTAATGAAAGGAAAGAGAAAATCAGAGATACACAAAATAAATATAAGCAATGGTAGGCCTAGGCCAACTAAATAAACCTAAATCAGAAGAAACTAAATTAAAAATATCTTTAGCTTTAAAAAATCATCCTTCTTTAAAATTTTCATATAAAAAATATAAACCTATAATTATGACTGACATTAATGGTAATACCATAAAAACATTCAAGGGTAGGGGTAACTTGGAAAGAATTAAATTTATCCCAAAAGAAGTTTCAAGATATAATTGTGAATAAAAAATTGTATCTACAAAAATATTATCTTAAATACAAGTAATTGTTATTTTACCATTTTAATGGATAGTTTTAGAATAATAAAATTATACAGATTCTGTGCAGGATAATCTACCAAGCTAAAGCCTTGGGTAATGCCAAGGATAGGTTATATTTAACCAATTCGTGAGAATGCTGAATTAGATATTGTTTTTATAAAGTATTGTATATATATATATATTATATAACTTCAATTAATGATTTTAAAAAAGATTGTAATAATATATTTTAATCTAATCTATCTATAGAGGTTGAATTATATAGATTACACAAATTAATTAATAAATATAATAAAAAACGTAATTTTAATAATAAATTTTTAAGATTTATCAGAAATTACATACATAAAAAATGTTGGTTATGAGCTAAAAAAACATAAAAAAGTAGGCAAAAATCAAATATATGATTTATATTTTAAAAAAGGTCTAGCTTCGCAAGGAATAAATAATTTTTCTACTTTAAATTTTAATGATTTAAACTGTCATTGTAATTTGAATTTTTCTTTAGCCAAAGCTAATTTAAAATTTATTAATGTTGATAAAAATTATGAATTAATTAATAAGTCTTTAATTAAATTAGGTTCAGGTATTTATTTATTTTGGTTATTAGAGTCGCTAGCGCACCCTCTAAATGTTATATAGGTTCTGCTATTAATTTAAAAAGAAGATTTAATACTCATTATAAATCTTACAAAAATAATAAGCATCCTAAATTTTATAGTTGTGTCAATAAATATTCTTGGTCTAATTTTGGATTTAAAATTATTGAAATTATAGATAATAATGAAGTTCTTCTAAATAGAGAACAATTTTGGTTAGATGTTTTATTTCATTGTCCTTTTTATAGTAAAAATACTTTAAATTTATCCCAATTTTCTACCAGTTGAAAAGGTAATAAACATACTTTACAGTCTAAATTTTTAATAAGTTTAGCAAAAAAAGGTCAAATTTTAACTGAGGAACATAGGAAAAATATTAGTTTAGGTAAATTAGGTGAAAAGCATCATTACTACGGTAAAAAAAGAACTTTAGAAACAATAAAAAATTGTCTGAAGGTGCTAAGTTACAGTGGAAAAGATTAAAATCTAAGGGAACCGTTTATAAAAGAGCCCCAATGAGTGATCTAACTAAATTAAAAAAATCTAAATCAATCGTACTATTAGATCAAAAATTAATTGAAGTCCAGAAATTTAAAAGTACTACCTTAGCTCTTAAAGAATTAAAAATAGGCCATAAAAAATTAAACTCTATGTTAGATAAAAACATTTTATTAGAAAATAAGTATTATTTAAAATCATTAAAAAAATAAAATTATATATATTATTAGCTTTGCTAGCTTGTTTCACTTTAATTTCAAGAAGCTATTCCATATTGTTAAATTAACAATAAGTAGCGAAGCAAGCAATTGTTTATAAAGATTGAGCCGTATGCGGTGAAAGTCGCACGTACGGTTCTTATGAGGGGAAAAATTGTAAAATTCTACCTATTCAAACAAAGCATTATTATTTTTAGGTGCTGGTATTAATGTGCTTGCTATAAATCCTGCTATATTTTGGAAACTCCTGTATAAAGCTAGAACTAAAGTATTAAAAACAGGACAATCAAAAGGAAATTTATGATATCAATTCTTAGAGATCCTTAGAGGCCACACGCAGGAAGTTATAATTATAAAATTTGTTTTCTTAGATTTTAATAATAGTTCTTCATTTGATCTAAACTCATCTGTATTATTAATTAATAATTTTAATTTTTCATCCGTGACCCTTTGGCCTTTGCTTTGCCATTGTCCTTTTGCTCTAACAATTGCCAGAGATGGTAAAGATCAAAAGCAAAGGACGACAGTGGCTCAAGCAGAATTAAATATGACTAACAAAAAACCAGAGAAAAGTTTTAGAACTATAAATCAAAAATTTAGTTCATATTTAGCTGGTTTATTTGAGGGTGATGGGTGTATTTTAATACCTGAAAATGACAGGGATAAAAAGAATAAAATTATATATCCTATGATAACTTTAACATTTAATTCTAAAGATTTTCCTTTAATTTCTATAATACAAGAGAGATTAGATATAGGTCATATTTATAAAGTTCAAGGTAAAAATGCTTATACTTATCGAATATCAAATTTAATAAACTTATTCAAATTTATTAATATTATTAACGGTTATATAAGAACACCTAAAATTTATAAATTAAATAAGTTAATAGATTATCTTAATAATAAAGGATATGTTATTAATAAATACCCTTTAGATTTTACTCCTTTAAATTCAAATGCTTGACTATCAGGATTCATTGAGGCTGATGGACATTTTTCTGTAAGAGTATCTACTGATAAGAAGAACATATTAAAAAGATTAGCTTGTTCTTTAGAAATAACCCAAAGCCAAAGAATAATTGATTTAGATGGTAATAATAATTTTAATGTGCTATCTTGGATAGGAAAATATTTACTCTGTCAAGTTAAAGAAACTAAATCTAAATCTAAAAATCCTCAACACAGAATTAGAACTACTAGTTTAGCAGGTAATATAGTTTTAAAAAATTATTTACTAAAATACCCTTTATTTAGTAGTAAGTATTTAGATTCTAAAGACTGAATGGAAGTTTTAAATTATTTTGAAAACAAAGAACATAAAAATAAATATAATGAAATTATTCAAATTAAATCTTCTATGAATGATAGAAGAACGTTTTTTCATTGAAATCATCTAAAAAATTTTTATAAATTACATAACTAAGATATGGTCCCAACAATATAGTGATATATTGAGTATCTACCTTAAATTAATAAATATCAGAACTTGGTTACTTATTTTATAATAATTATATTATATTATATTATATTATATTGTTAAAGCTATTTTTCTTTAATAAAATTAAGAGATTTAAATCATCGCTCTGTTGCCCTTGCCTGTTGCCCTCTGTTGCCCTCTGTTGCCCTGCCGCACTGTTGCCCTGTTGAGCCTTGCCTGTGGTTGTGTACACAACCGCACTGTTGCCTGGGCCTTGCTACAGTTGACTATTGCTCGCTTGCGCAAGCAAAGGCAAAAGGGGAAGCAAGGGAAAACAAGGGGGCAAAAAAACAACAAAAAGCCAGGGGGAAAATCAAGGGAAAGCAAGGCTGCGTAAAAGCTTCCTCTCAGTACCATGCCACTGGTGGAGGGCTACAGCAAGGGTAGTTGAATAACACTCAATTTTGCCTCGCGCTACCTCCTAGGGAAGCACAGGTTCTAAAAAATTGAATTAAAAGGTTTAAATCATGCCTGAACTCAGGAGTAGATCAAGAAATAGGCTGTAATACACTCCTTTGCAGATCAACAAGATGTCAGAAAAATGGGAGGTTTAATCAAATTTTTACCTTTTACTTACTCAGTAATGTTAACTGGTTCTTTAAGTTTATTAGCTACTCCTTTTTTAACAGGATTTTATAGTAAAGATTTAATTTTAGAATTAGCTTTTGGTCAATATAGTTTTAGTGGTATGTATGCTTATATTTTAGGTTCTATTACAGCAGGTATAACTGCTTTTTATAGTTTTAGATTAATAAGTTTAGTTTTTTTAACTACACCTCAAGGTAATAAAGAATCTTATTTAAATTCTCATGAGTCTAAATTAGCTGTGATTGTTCCATTATTAATTTTAGCTATTTTTAGTATATTCTTTGGATTCATTTTTTCTGATTTATTTGTGGGATTAGGGACGGACTTTTGGGCTAATTCTGTATTTACACATCCAAATAATCTCTCATTAGTGGAAGCGGAATTCTCTTTAAATCCTATAATTAAATTATTACCAGCAATTTTAAGTTTATCTGGTGCAGCCTTAGCCATCTATTTGTACCACATACAACCTATTTTGTTAATTAATTTTAAGTTTAATTGGAATGGGAATGAAAATTATTATACTTATGCTTATAATAACAGTAATAGTTTAGCAGCCTTTACAAATATAAGATATAAAAATAGTTTAAGCGGTTTAAGTTTTTATCGTTTAACTGGAGATCAGAGGGTTAATTCTATAAATATAAATTATATAGGTATAGGAAAAAGTCTATATACTTTCTTAAATGGAAAATATTTTTTTGATACTATTTATAACCAATATTTTATTACTAATGGATTTAAATTAGGATATACTATCTCTAAAGAAATTGATAGAGGTGCAATAGAATTCTTAGGACCTTATGGTTTATCTAACTATTTTAATAATACTGGTAAAAATTTAGCTAAATTAGATACTGGTATAATTACTACTTATTCTTTATATATTACTTTAGGTTTATTAGCTTTATTATTTTTAGTGTTTGCTCCTTTATTTTTTAATAATTTTGGTAACTTAGCTTTCAATTACAATACTAGCGCTCCAGGGGCTTATTTAGATGAATTTAGATTATTTATAATTTATTTTGCTTCAGCTTTGTGTGTTCTTAGTCAAGCTAATAAAAAAGAATAATTTGAATAAGAGTAAGAATAATAAACTTACTTTATGAATTAAAAAGTAAATCCCCTTTAAATTTGCCTAAGGTAGAAGTTGTAACTATCCCAGAAGTATCACAGCCAGCTAATAGAATTTTTATTAAAGGGAGAGCTCCCGTACACACTTCTTATTTGTAGTATTCAAACTTTGCCTCCCCTTGCTTGTGACCTTAGGCTTTGTATGATTATTTTAACATATGCTTTTCCCTTTATAAACCTAGGCTCTCGGTGGCGCTTGTGTACACAACAAAAGGCAAGAGATGAAAAAGTAACTCTAAGACAACAGTGGCCTCCCTAGCTTTGGACCTTCGGGTTAAACTTGCAAGGCTAGAGCAAACCTTCCCCCTGTTGCCTGTGCCCTAGCACTAAATAAAGATAAGTACCCCTCGCTGAAACAAACCAAACTAAAAGAATAGAGGGTAATTAGATAAACAAAAAAAGAATTTCAACAGCTACAATAGCTACTACCTTTGTGACTTTAATTTAAAGTTCTGAGTAGTTTCAGGCTTGGTTTCTTAAAGTAGACCTCTCTATTAATTAGTTAACTAGTCTAGATTGTAGTTAAGTTAACTAAGTTTAAATTTCTAATACATATTTCCAAGGTAAGATTCTTAGATAAAATGTGATAACTTAGTATAATATATTTTTACATAGTTACTATTTATTTTTTAACGATTAATTTGATTTAGTTTAAACTTGATAACTATAAAATTTATTTTTATTTTGATTAAATATAATCTATTTGATTGTAATATTAAAAAAATTAATTAAAGTCCCTATATGTAATTTTGTAATTTGGGTGTTTGTGGTTAAAATGTGAAAATATTAGCTTCAAATAGAGTCGATTTAATAAAAAAATACAAATCAAAATTATAAATTTAAACACAAATAAAAGTATAGATAGCTTTTTTTATCTTTTTTTTAGCTTATCTTTGTTAATAGCGCTGAAAAGCTGTGCTATTAGGAAAATCTGGCCTTTCATACAATCAGGTTTGGGTTTAGCGTTACACTCATAGGGAGTAATAGTCTATACCTACAAATAAAAAAAGATTTCTTTGATTCAGATTACAAATTAGTGTTCAAAAAAAAGAACAAAATTCAAATCTATTAAGGTTCTTTATTTTCTTTTTTGTTTGTTTTTTCTTAATAGTGTTCTATTTTAATAAGTTATAAGTTCTAAGAATAAGGTCTTAAATTCGATCCCTGCTATGTACCCTTAGAATACTACTAGTTTAACTAATTATAATTTAAAATAGAAAGATGCATTACTAGAATGTAAAGGCAGGGATTGTTAGACGCTAATATTAATAAATTAAACAAACGATGATAAATTCTTCTATTACTATCTTAGATTTCAGTGTAATAAGTGGTAGTCAGTTTGCTGGTTTAGGTTTTTATTTTAAATTATTTTTTATTGTTTTTTTAATTCTCGTTGATATATATTTTGCTCTCTCACATGATAAGGAGAAAGTTGATACAGTGATGGTTCTACCTTCAGGGCCTGGTGGTAAAGATCCCAAAAGGTGGCTATATTATCTTAGTGCGGCGATGGCTAATTTAAGTGCTATTATTACTATCAATAATGAACTTAAGGAAAGGCGAACAAAAAAATTAGAACAGAGATTAGAAGAATTGAAACAAGAAAATATAGAAGCAACTGAAGAGATATTAAGGATAAAACAAAGTAGAGATGAAGAAAAAAGAGCATTCTATTTAATTCAGGGTGAAAAAAATAAACATGCGGGTAATGTTGCAAGATTAGAAGAACTAAGTACAGATATAGATGAGGAGATTACAGAGTTTAAATCTAAAGTAGCATCAGGTACTGTAGGCCCATCTGAATTATTGGCTAGATGTGAGATTCTTAAAAGAAAGATAGGTAAGTATGATGAAGAGCACTTTTCTTTAAAATCTGTATTAACTAAAAATGGTATAGAATTACCCCCAAAAACAGCAAAAACAGCAGACCCAGATAAAGCAGATACATCTAGTATAGATGAAACACCAATTCATAAATCAAGTATTCTTAATTTTGATTTTAATTTTTCTATAGAATGGTTTAAAACACTAGAGGGAGTTCAACAACTAGCCGTTGGTATATTCTTAGGTAAAAGCGTTATTTTATCTTCATTAATCAGTATAATTTTTATATTTTATGGTGATATTTTACTAGATAAGTATAAGATTGCCGAAAAATACCCAAAATTAGCCAAAATTATAGAATTAAGAAAAAAATACCAAAAATATTATTTTAAATATAATTGTTTACTTATTTTAATGGTAATAATAACTGAATATATGGTGAGCCTTTCACTTTTAGCTGTGACACTTTAAACAAATAAAATTTCTAAATACATTTGCCTCCCTTGCTTTGGAGTTCTTATTTTTACTACAAATAATAATAAAAACAGCGGGCAATTCTTGCAAGGTTACGAGCAATGCTCACCCTGTTGCCTCCTTTTTTGTCTTTGTTTGTTCTTAATTTTAGTCCCCTGCTATAGCGGTTCGGGCAATAGTTCAACCTTTTATTTTTTCTAATGCAAATAAGACACAAGGTTGAGAGGTCACGAGCAAGGGAAAATTACAAATAACAGAACTGAAATACAACAGTCACAAAATTTAATTATATCACATAAACATGGATCATCTAAAAGCAACATTTAGGTCGGAGTACAAGTTTTCCCGTTCTTATATTAAGTCCATTTGATCCAGCGTGGTGTTTATTTTTGCCTTAGCCATTATGTTTTTATTTTTGCCTTAGCCATTATGTTTTTATTTTTGCCTTAGCCATTATGTTTTTTTGCCATTATGTTTTGTAGGTTGCTTATCTTAATGGTAGCTTTAGTAGGGTTGCGTGGGATTTAGCCTTTGCTGAACCCTCATTTTTGTTTTTTTAGGTTTAAACCCCTTTTTTATTTATAAATCAGAGATATTGTCACAAAATCTTTAAAACCTTAAAATCTAAATATTTTTACTCTTTAACTCGGTTAAACATTTATCCTAAGTTTAAATATAATCTTAAAGATCAGTCGTTGTATAGTAATGTCAAATTTATAGAGATTTTTGGGTTAATATTTGAGTTTCAAGTGGAACGTGGTTTTTATCGTTTGTATGAAATTGAATACGATGCTTTAGAGTTGGTTGTTATTACCGAGGAGTTCTTTAGATATATGAATTCTATAAATGAGAGAGGTTATATTAGGGAGGTTTCTTTAGAAGATTCTTTCATCATGGCTTTAGATGATTCTTTCATCTTGGATATCCATAATCATTTTTTCTCTTTAGGTTTCGATAATAAAAAGTAGGGTAATAGTGAAACTACCTACACCATGTGGTACAAATTCATTTTTGTTAACCTCTACTACTTAATAGTTAAAAAGTTGAAGGAGGTTACAGAGCATGGTTAAGGTAAATTCGTTGATTTTTAATTTGATGTTGATTATGAAGCTGAGATAATAGAGGAGCTTGAATGTTTAAAGACAAAATTGTTGTCTAGATTCGATCAGTATCTTAAGGTTCAGGTCCAAAAAAGAGGTCTTACTGTGATACATAATACCTACACCGGTTTTGATACTGAGTACGAATTAGAAAATGCTAAGAAGTTTAAGAACAGGTTAATTTCAGTGCAGACTGCCGTACAAACACGGACGATTGTTACAGGTCCCTTATACAAACCTTACGATTTATCGTAGTGCACCCTCTTACATCCTAAATTTAAAATGTTTATAAAAACAAGGTCGATCTCAGTAATCCCTATAAATACCCTTTCAAAGAAGAGATAGTCCCTTGCTTGAAAAATAATAATAATAATAATAATTCTAATCCTGAATCAAACTCTAATAAATTTTATGAATTGAGACTTATTAACAGCGGGGTGAAGGAGGCAATTTCTCAAATTAGGGTGTTTTTTTCATTCTAACGATTAATCAAATACTTCTATAATTAAAAAAATTGAAGGAATTGAAAGGTACTCCTGGTTTTTAGACGGAGAAAGAGTTTAGTTATTTCGAAGACCTTAAGAGAGATCAGATCATTTTCATTTTTCCTTTTACTCCTTTAATTACTAAAATAGACTATCCTGACGGCGGTTTTAGTTTTAATGACTTATTGGAAATGTCTAAAGTAAAAAATGATGATGGTGATGATTTCTCTCATGATTTTTCTTCTCCTTATCCTCATCCTTCACCTTATCCTTCTCTATCTCTTTCTTCTTGCTCTCATTCTCAAACAGTATCTCGCGCAGACCCCTCATTCGGGAATAACCCCAGGGAAGACTTTATTACCTTAATCAAACTATTCTCTACCTGAGGTTTAACTTCCGATCCTCTACATTTTATTAATTGGTTTGAAAAGTCTAAAGTTAAACCTAGATCTAGTACTAAAAGGGTTTTTAACAATGATACTAAAATCCCCTATCGATTGTTAAAAGTAACTACATCTTAGCTCACTACAATGCTGCTGATTTATCTATGCTAGCAGATTTTTATGAGCTCAAGAAAAGTCTAAGCATCGTGAATAAATCTTTCCTTACTCTAGGAAAACCTTTAAGAGTGGATCACACGTTTGTTTACATTAGGGACACGATTTTGTAGGCTCCAGCAGGTGCCTTAAGTTTAGAAAAGTTAGGTAAACTTTCTGAGACAGAGGGGATTTCACAAAGAGAACAATTAACGACAATGATCTTAGCCGTATGAGTGCTTTCCTTGAGAGGGATCAAGTGGCATTTGAGGAATATGCTCTTCAAGATGCCGTTATAAGTTTGAAGCACGCTCTTTCCATGGAGAGCTTTAACTGGGGTATAAAACAACTGGGTGTACCGGGAACACTTTCGTCTATAGGTAGAAATTCTTTCTTCGATCACTGAAGTAATATATTCGATAAGCATTTACCTTCTCAATTTTATGGTGAGTATTTGATGAGTAATGCTGACTTATTATTATTATTATTGTTTTAAGATCGTCAGTGCAGTGACATTAAAGAAGTGAAATGAAATGAAATAAAATGAAAATTGTTAAAAATGAGGAAAATTTGAATAAAAATAGAAAAACTCTTTATTATATTAATTAATTTATAAAACTCTTCTTAGTAGTAACTCTTTCCTATATACTAATTTATTACAGAGGGGGTATTGCAAATTCACTTATTTTTAAAGAAGGAGGTATTGCAATTATTACTATTATTATCACTATTCTTGCTTCGCTAGGCCCTCTTTCACAGACTTATTAATTAATTTCTGCTACAGTTGAACTCCAGTGTAAGGAACCAACGTAGTAGGTAGAGTTCTAATACTAAAACGTAAGAGACATAGGGTGCAAACTTGCATCTTTCTCTTCCTGACTAAATTTATTTTATTTATTATGCTGAAAAACCTATACCAAAACTATAACGAACGAAAGCTACCCTGTTTTTATTATTAGTGACCTCTGGGCCAGCGCCTCGAGGCAAAGGCTAAAATTAATAACTACACAATATCTCACTTAGATTAATTTAATTACTTCAGGTTACAAGGACCTCCATTTGAGTCGCTTGCTTTTTACACAACCATCGTAGCAGATAGAGTTCTACTAATAGTACTAAGAGACAACATTGCAACTAATAGTTTCTGTCTCTTCCTAGTTAATTAAATTTATTTATTCTTTATTGGTTGTATATCAAATCCACTACTATAACTTAATTCACTGCCCTGCAAAGCAGGAGTTCAATCTCAGACTTATTAATTACTTCATGCTAGCATAACCTCAACTAGGAGGGAAACAACGTTTGTTATAATTATATACTTATTATAACGTAAGAGACAAAGGATGCAAAAGTTGCATCGCTCTCAACCTTAGTATTTATTTTATTTTAATACATTGAATAAGCTAATCCAGTACTATAAGATCGATCGCTGTACTCCATGGACTACCTCACACACTAAGATTAATTTAATATGTCCATGTTACGCGTGACTACCAGTTAAGGAACCCATCAAGAATATAAATATTAATACTTGGATACAGAACGGAAAAGAACAAACGATGCAATAGCATCTTTCTTTCCCTAGATAATTAATTTATTTATTATATGATGATGAATACCCCTACAGTACTATAACGTTCAGTCTTTTACAGCTTTTCTGTAACAACTTCACTGAGATTACTATATTATTTCATGCTAGCATAACCTCAATGTAAGGAACCATCGTAGTATAGAGAATAGTAGAACTATAACGTAAGAAAACAAAGGATGCCAAGATGCATCTGGCTCTAGCTAGATAATAAATTTAGTATTATTTATATGATTATAAATACAATTCCCCTACTATAACGACAGAGAAAAAGGATGCCATTGACATCAGACTCTGCCTTAATAAATAATTATTTGATTCATTCTAGTAGTGAACTTTAGTTTCCCGTCCTATAATATTATACAATTTGCATGCTAACCTTGACCTCAATATGAGGAACCAACGTACCAGAGAAACTTCTATTAGCTATAGAACGAAAGAGAACACAGGATGCAAACTTGCATCATTATCTGTCTAGATAAATAATTTATTTTTATTTTTTTAAGTGAACTTTTCTATCCAATACTATAACGTTCATTCTTTTAACCAAAGGTGTAACAACATTCACTACTTATTAATATGTTCATGCTACCAGGACTACCTGTTGAGGGAAAAACCCAGAGAATATAATTGAAATACTTAGCTATATATCGAAAGAGAAGAAGGATGAAAATTTATCTGTCTTACTAAATAATTTTAATTTATTTTAACACAAGAAGTTGATAATCCTGACTATAGTTCCTACGATTTACATGCTAGCATGACTACCTGTTAAGGAACAAACCAGAGATAATATTAATACAAGAATATAGTTCGAAAGAGACAAAAATGCAAAACAAACCTTGTCTTCCTAGAGAATAATTTTATTTATTCATTATTCGAATATGAATTCCTATGCACTACGATAATGCCGTTCGCTGCTGGGGTACCCAACTACGCTGCACCTCACTCAATTTGATTAATTGATAATATTAGAAATTAGTTAATATAATAAATTAGATTAGTCTACTACCTCCCTTCCTCTGCAGGACCTACACTAGTAGATAGAGTAGATATCTTGGAGGAAAAATGGATAGTATTTTATTATTTAATTCTTTTAATTTAATTCTATTATTTTTTTTAATTTATAATCCCTACTATATCGTTCATTCTTTTACACAAAGCTGTAACACCATTCTCGAACTTAAATTTATTTAATTTATTTTATTCCAATGAATGTGCTAAACATTCCTATAACGATCGTTCGTTGTTCTCCTTCGGACTTATATCTCACTTAGATTTAATTTATTTATTTAATTACAAGAGGAAGTTTATAATCCTCTACTATACGTTCATTCTTCTATTGCTCTGCTATTACATAAATCACTAGCTTATTATTAGCTTCATGCTACGCAAACCTCAACTGAGGAACCACCTAGTTATATTCAACTGGATATAGTTCGAAAGAGACCAAGATGCAAAGGCATCAATCTCTTCCTGACTAAATAATTTTATTCTTTATACGAGGATGAATATCAAACCAAACCTATAACGATCAGTCTTTTACACCACAGCTGTAACTACTTCTCTTAGTTATTAATCTGTTCATGCTACTGGACTACTGAGGAGGGAACCAACAAGAGGATAAAGATTAAACATATACTATAGATCCAAAGAGAACACAGGATGCAACACGCATCTTTCTCTGTCTTAGTTAATAATTTTAATATTTCTTTGTTTATGAATACCAATCAATGCCCTACTATAACGTTCATTCTTTTATTGCTCTGCTATTACATCATTATCTTAGATTAATATATTGCTCAAGCTTCGCATGACCTCATTTGAGTCGCTTGCTTTTTACACAACCACCATAGTATAAGTATAAATACCTAGTAACAGAGATAGTTAGTCCAAGACAAAGGATGCCAAGTTGCATCTGTCTTTTCCTAGTTAATGTTTTATTAATTCTTTATTGAAGTGAACTTTAATATCCAGTACTATAACGACCACTCTTCTATTGCTCTGCTATTGCATCCTTCTATTAGATTGATAGATTCTTAATGCTACCTGGACTTCAAGTTAATAACCAACTAGGTAAAAGTTGGAAATAATTCTATTCTTTATTTTAATTAAGATATAACTACATAGAAGCTTGTATTATTAAAACAAGACTACCTCCAACCAGTGGTAATTTAGATTTCCTTACTATAACGTTCATTCGTTGTTATCCTAGGACAACACCTTCACTAGATATTTATTACTTCATGATACAAGGACTACCTGTTTAGAAAACAACAAGACGAGAATTTTAAATAAATCTGATAGTTATAGATCGTAGATAACAAAGGATGAAAACCATCTGTCTCTTCCTTACTAAATAATTATTTATTATATATCTGCCTATGAATGCCTATACACTACTATAACATTAGCTCTCGCTTGCGCAACCACTGATATGTAGGACATCTCTCCATAGATTAATATTTATACTCTTGTTGGTTCCCCCTATACTTGAGGTAGTACGGTAGTACAAAGTAATTAAAATAGCTAGTGACTTATTTTACAGCAGAGGTGTACAAGAAGTTATTTTACAGCAGAGGTGTACAAGAAGGTACGAGATAGGAGTGGATAGTAAACTTAACAGCTAGCAAGAATAAATAAAATTAAATCATAGCCTAGGAAGAGACAGATGCAACTTTCATCCTTTGGTCTCTGACTGATAGTACTACTATTCTATCTGCTACGTTGGTTTATCAACTGGAGATCCGCGGATTTAATAAATAAAATTAATCTAAGAGAGATAGGTACTCCTTGGTGTACACCGTTCGTTCGTTAATAGTACTGGATTAGCTTATTCAATGTATTAAAATAAAATAAAATAAAATAAAATAAAATATAAAGGAAGAGACCAGATTCAAATTTGCATCCTTTTTTGATCTGACGGTATATATCTAGAGATTTAATATTTATACTCTTGGTGGTTCCTCATCAGCTAGTCATGTGTAGCATGAACCAAATTAAACTAAGCTACGAGAGAGAGCTTCTCCTTAGAGTAAAGCGATTGTTCTTATAGTAGTGCATAGGAATTAAGAATCCTAGAAAGAATAAATAAATTATTTAAGAAGGTAGAGACAATGCTAGGTTGGTGCATAGTTGTCTCGTTACCGATCGTGTTAGTATATATTTCTAGTTTTATTCTCATCTTGAGGTATGCTAGCAGGGATAATTAATAAGCTAGTGAAGGGATTAATAGCAGAGCAATACAAGGAATGAACGTTATAGTAGAGGTTAGGGATTCATCAACAAGAAAATAATAAAGAAAATAATAACTAAGAGAATGAACTAAAGTAAAACTTAACAGTGAATGAACGTTATAGTAGGGAAATATAAAATTTACTCTTGGTTTTCCTCATCTTGTGGATTGTGAAGGTGGAATATATTAATCTAAGAGTGTGCGGAAGTCCTCTTATGTAAAGCGAAGGAACGTTCTAGGCCTAGAATATAATATTCAATCTAATAAATAATTTTCATTTTTCTCGTTGGTTTCCTTCCTCTTGAGGTCCTGGGTTTAATTTATAGGAGTGGATTAGCTTATTCAAAGCATTAAAATAATTTAAATTAAAATTAATTAAGAAGTCGAGACATCTGCATTGTATTTGCATTCGTTTTTCTTAGTTATAATAACTAGATTTTAATTCTAACGGTGGTTGTAATCCTCTGGAGGTAGTACTAGTACAAAGAAATTAATAAGCTAGTGAAGGAATTAAAGCAGAGGTGTACATGAGTGAATGCTATAGGATTGGATTAGCTATAGTATTGGATTGTGTTTACAGTGAAGGTGAATAAATTAAAGTAGTTAAAGTAGGTTTCTATTAATAAAATAATATTTATAAAAAAAACAAAAAAAACAAACAAAAAGTAAGTAGTAGTATTCGGATAAGTAAAATAAAGAATTTCTGTTTATTTTAGGGTATACAATCAAATAAATAAATAATCAATAAATTTCAATTTTCTTCGGTGGTTCCTTACTCTTGAGGTCAGGTGGTCTGGAATTAAATATAGGTACGCGGAGCTTGGATTAGCATATTCAAATAAATAAAATTAAAGAAAATAAAATAAAATTAATTAAAATAAAATAAAATAAATTTAATATAAGTGAGAGAGGTCCTGCATTGCTGGGCTGCGATCGATCGTTATAGTAATGGATAGGAATATTAATCACAGAAAGAATAAATTTAATCTGAAGTGAGTGTGGTCCAGCATAGTTGGGTACCCAAGCAACGAAGGAATGTTATAGTAGAGAATATAATCATAAACGAATAAATAAATTAAATAAATAACCAAGTGAAGTTTTGCCTTTGTTTATATTCTTAGTGACCTCTGGGCCTAGCATCGAGGCAAAGGCTAAATTTAATAACGCATTCATTACCATGACAACTTTTGCCTTAAGCTCCAAAGCACAGGTGGCAGCAAGGGCAAGGGTAATTTAATTTTAATTTATTTTTAATTTCTTTTTTAATTCAAAGGGTATTTGATTTTTATTAATTTAGTTCCTTTGCTCTAGCCTTGCATGTTTAGCCCGAACCTCAACTGTTGCCCTCGCTTGCGCAACCGCCAAAGCAAGGGAACCAAGGGAGGCCAGAGAAGCCAGAGAGGCCAGAGAAGCAAATGCTTGAAGACTAAAAATAAGAAAAAGTCAAGATATAAAATATTAAATATTAAATATTAACTAATCAACTAATCAACCTTGGCTCTCGGTGGCGCTTGTGTACACAACAAAAGGCAAGAGATGAAAAAGGGGAATTAATTAACTTATTTTACTTATTTAACTTCCTCTATCCTGGATTTAGGTGTCATTACACTGAGGAACCTCTTTGAGGATGCAGCAGAATAAATTTTACTATACCTAGGACTGACTTAAATTGGAAAAGAAAAGGGCAAACTGTGAAGGAGATTTGAAAGCAAATGTAGTTTTAAAATTAAAATTAAAATTTAGGGGGTAATAAAAGTATCGATGAAAATTGTAGAAACATTACACAAACAACCAAAAAACCTCCTGTACTTTAATTAATTAATTACAATACTAAGTTAGGAAATTTAATTATAAATATAATTATAGTACAAGTACATTTTAATTATTACTATTATTTATAATGAAAGGAAAGGAAAGGAAAGGAAAGGAAAGGAAAGATTCTTCAAGGTAACTAAATAAATTAACCCCCTTTTGCATTTTCCCTGTAGCCCTCGCTTGCTTTTTACACTTTTTACACTTTTTACACTTTTTACACTTTTTACACTTTTTACACTTTTTACACAACCGCAACTGTTGCCTCCTCCAAGACTCACAACCAAGGTAAGCACTACAGTGTTCCCCTAGGTCACAAGCAAGGGAAGGTTTTCTCTAGCCTTGCAAAGGCAAGGGGGCGAAAGTAAACAGCGAGGGAAGCAAGGGGGAGGTCAATTATTGAGAAATAAATTACTGTTGCATTTGCAATGAAAGCCCAAGGAGGTTATTTCCATCCGGATGTAATTAATAAAAGAAGATAATAAATATTGCGCTAAGCAAATAAAATACGATTATAAAATAAAAATATAAAATTAATATTTATTTTGATAGTTTAAACAGTTAGAAGAATTTAATTTTGGTTCTGATTGAACGTTTTTCAGTAGTTTTAAGACATGCGAATCTATTATTCTAGAAAAATTAAATAACATTAATAAGTATAGAATAAGGTGTAAAGGTGAGTAATGATAAATAAGATACCTTATAGACCTCTTAAATAGGGGATAAGCTTTTTTAAAGCGTAGTTTAAGCTTAATTATATAAAAAGGAAAGTTTCTACTATAAGAGTCGATTTATTTTGTTTATGGTAGTTGGTGGGGTAAAGGCCTACCAAGCCTACGATCAATAGCCATATTTGAAAGAACAGGTGGCCACATTGGGAATGAAAAGCCCCAAATTGCATAAGCAATCTGCAGTCAAGAATCTTAGTCAATGCTCGTAAGAGTGAACTAGCTAACTGAAATCACAAAACACCTAATAAGTGCTTATTGTGATAACGTAAGGGAAAAAAAATGATATTACCTTACTATAAGTGTTGTCTAAATTACTGGTGCCAGAAGACTCGGTAACACCAGAAACGCGAACGTTAGTCGTCCTAAACAGGCGTAAAGGGTTAGTAGGCAGCTTTTAAACTTCCTCTCTATAAAAAAGCTCTAATATATAAAAAAAACAAAAATATTTATATATAAATATACATAACACAATTTTTTTTAATTAGTATAGGGAGGATTACTAGAAGATAGAATCATAAAGAGGATAAACCAAATAATACTTAGAGTAGGGGTTATATCCGTAGATACTAAGTGGAATACTAAGAGTGAAGACTTTTTATCCAATAATGATTGACGCTGAGGAACGAAGGTGAGAACAGGGAATAGGATTTGATACCCAGTTACCTCTCACTGTCAACGATGAATGGTAGTTATTATTTTATTTTAAGTGGTAACGATGTTAACGCGATAACCATTCCGCCTTGAGAGTACGGTTGCAAAACTGAAACCAAAAAAATTAGTCGGTCTCGGAGCAAACGAAGTGAAGCATGTTATTTAATGCGAGATTACGCGTACAAACTTACCAGTTCTTGAATATCCAGTCTTATTTGGATTGGATACAGGTGTTGCATGGCTGTCGTCAGTCCGTATCGTGAGAAGTGAGGTTAACTCCATTAACGGACGAAATCCCTTTTGTTAATTTATACTTAACAATTTTTGAATTTTAAATATTTTCATTTGGGGCTAAGACAAGTCGTTATGGCCCTTATTGGACTGGGCTATCAACGTGCTACATAGAATTTTTACAAAGTGATGCAAAACTAATTCTAGATTATATTTATTTATTTATATTATAATTTAGGAAAAAGGAAGAGCTAATCATTAAAGAAAATTATAGGAATATATAGTGTCGAATTGTTGCCTGTAACTTGGCAACATGAAGAAGGAATTTCGAGTAATCGTTGATCAGTAATGCAACGGTGAAGCATGCATTCGGGATGTACTAACTGTCTGTCGCTGAGGAGGAATTCGGATAGGGGGAAATCGCAGCGAAATCTATCCTTTACAAAATATACGTTTAAAAATTTAATATTAAGGGTATTCTATTTTTAAATTAAATTTATATTTAGCCTTTTTCTAGTAAATACTACTAGAGTCGTTCCTTTTAATTAAAGGAAAAAGATTAGTTGTAAACTATCAGAATTTGGTGTTGTTATACTGAAATTTGATATAATTAAATTATTATAATTTAAATTTTATAGACTAATAACTCTTTTGTTAAGATATTTTTAGTTTCGATTAACCCTTCTGAGTAACACCTTAAAAGTCATAGCAAGGTAGCCGTACTGGAAAGTGCTGCTGGATAATAAAAATTTTAAACCCCTTTTTTAGACTTAGGTTAGGATTAGTGTTAGTTTTACAGATTTTGTAAGGCATGGAAGGCATGGAAGGCATGGATAGACACCCTTGTTCTTAATTTTACTTGTGCATCTCTGGCCTTTGGTTGTGTACACAGCGCAAGCAAAGGTTGAAGATTGAAGTTTTGCCTTAACTTTTTATTCTTAGTGACCTCTGGGCCTAGCCTCGAGGCAAAGGCTAAAATTAAAAAAGTAAA